>Ga0206129_10000331_pt1 | contig 77501 bp, 74 predicted proteins | sample Helgoland_Spring_8_FD_148616 | JGI IMG/M metagenome (GOLD analysis project Ga0206129, IMG submission 148616) | Pelagic subsurface seawater microbial communities from Kabeltonne, Helgoland, North Sea - Helgoland_Spring_Bloom_20160502_2 | ecosystem: Environmental > Aquatic > Marine > Epipelagic ... | reverse complement strand
GCTTTAACAAAGAAATATTTGATTTATTTGATTTAACCTATAAAGATTTAGATATTGATCAGGGTATTAAAGATTTATTTCATGGAGAAGAAATAAATGTAACAGAAAAACAGTCGGCTCTTCATCATGTATATCGTGATATTTTTTCAGAAAACCCTAATAATTTTCAGTCAGAAGAGCTATTACAAAACTGCAAAAATTCAATCCAGGATTGCATTGAGCTCAGGACTAAGCTTTTAAACAAAGGTATAAAAAATATTGTAACTATTGGTATTGGTGGTTCTTTTGAAGGCCCTAAGCTTCTTATAGAAACTTTAACCAATTCAAGTAAAAGACATTTCAATCATATTTTTTTAACAGGACCAGATCATATTGAATTCAATGAAACTGTTGAGCCGCTAGTTCAAGAAGAAACTTTTTTTATTGTTTCATCTAAGTCATTTAGCACAGATGAAACCCTTCAAAGTCTTGAGCTTGCAAAAAATTGGATATTACAAAATTGTAAATTTAATGATCATTTTATTGCAATCACCTCTCAACCAAATAAAGCAAAAGAACTTGATTTTAACAAAATGATTACTTTTCCCAACGAGATTGGCGGAAGATATTCAATGTGGTCACCAATTTCACTTCCTGCAATTTTGGAGCTTGGTAAAGATTTTGTAGATTTTTTAAAGGGCGGAGGAGAAGCAGATAACCAATTTTTATATGATAACGAGTACAAAGATTTTATTAAAACTCTTTCATTCAGTGATCTTTGGTATAGCAATTACATGCACCGAGAAACAAGAGTGTTACTGACATATAGTTGGAAAATGAGGTACTTTAATGATTATGCTCAGCAGCTAGAGATGGAATCGATAGGTAAGCAACCAAACAAAAATTCAATATTTCAAAAAACAGGTCAAATAGTTTTTGGTGGATTTGGCTCAACAGCGCAACACTCCTATTTTCAGCTATTACACCAAGGAACAGCTTCTGTATGCGCAGATATATTTACTATTGAAGACTACAAGGATAAAAATAAATTACTTTTTGCCCAGTCTCAGGCTCAGGCAAATTTGTTGGCTAACGGAGATAATGCTGACCTAAAAGATCATGAAAAAGTAAATTCAAACGTACCTACAAATTTATTTACACTAAAAACATTGAATCCATTTAATCTTGGATACTTAATCGCCTCATGGGAGCATAGAACTTTTTTAACCTCACAAATGTTAGAAATAAATCCATTTGACCAGTATGGGGTTAGTGCAGGGAAAATTTTTACCAACAAATATCTTGATGAGCATGGCGGTTGAGCTTACAAAGGTTCCGAGCACACCTGGAGTTTATAAATTTTTTAGCAACCACGAAATTATCTATATTGGTAAAGCAAAAAATTTAAAAAAAAGAGTTTCAAGTTATTTTGGTAACTCATTTAAGGATAGAAAAACCAGACAGATAAAGCTACTAACGGACAATATAGAAACTTTTACAACAAAGAATGAAGTTGAGGCTCTTTTGCTAGAGCAGATGCTGATAAAAGAAAATAAACCAAAATTTAATATTCTTTTACGAGATGACAAAACATATCCTTATATTTTCTTTTCTTTAGATCATGAGTACCCGGGTATTTACTCAAAGAGAACTAAGCAAGCTGTTGATTCAAAATTCTTTGGACCATTTGTTAGCTCAGAAGCAGTTAAGAAATCCATCAAAGAAATACAAAAAATTTTTCAAGTAAGAAATTGTAGTGATACAACTTTTACCAATAGGACTCGTCCATGTATAGAATTTCAAATGAAAAGATGCTCAGCTCCATGTGTGAAAAAAATATCAAAAACAGATTACTTCGAGGATATTGCTAGTGCAAAATCTTACCTTTCCTCCTCTGATAATCAAACTATCAATAAACTAACCTCAGATATTGAACAAGCATCAAAAAAACTTGAATTTGAAAAAGCGGCAGAGATTCGAGATAGACTAAAACGACTTCAATTATTAAGAGAAGAGCAGTCTGTTGTAACTCTGGCTAGGGATATTGATATCTTTTCTGTTCATGAAGAAGACAACTATCTAGGTATATGCATTATTGTTGTAAGAAAAGGAAAAATAAGAGGCACGAAAACTCATCTTATAAAACAGGCTCACTATGATTCGTTAGAGGAAGTTTATCAAAGCGCAGTATTTAACTTTTATGATAATCAGACAGATATCCCAAAGAAAATTATGTCTACTGATGCACTAAAATCGAAAGACCTTTTATCCAAAGTAATTCAAAAAAAATATAATGTTAAAGTAAATCTAACTCATACTCCTGATAAATCCATTAGACCGATTTTTAATCTTTGCAAGATAAACGCAAAACAAGTTATACAAAATCATATTAGTAAAGAGGATAAATATACCTTTGCATTTAATGAGCTTAAAAATGCTATGAGCTTAAAAGATAACATAAAAAAAATTGAGGCATACGATATTAGTCATATTTCTGGAGATCATGCTGTTTCATCATGCGTGGTATTTTCCAATCAAGGTCCCCAAAAAAAAGAATATAGAACCTTTAATATTCCTAAAGAGTTGTCTGGTAATGATGTGGGCTCCCTGGAACATGTGCTTAAAAGAAGAATAAAGTATTATGATGATCCTAATATTAAGCCAGATATCATTTTAATAGATGGCGGCAAAACTCAGTTGAAATATAGCAAATCAGTAATTGATAAATCGATCTATAATGATATTGAAGTTATTTCAATTGTTAAAGGATCGAACAGGGTAAGAGCTACTGAAACAATTCTTGCTGATAATGGTGTTGTAGAATTAGATAAATATTCAAAAGCATATCTTGTTCTTCAGGAAATGAGAGATGAGTCACATAGATTTGCAATAACTGCTCAAAGAAAGAAGAAAAGGGGCTCTATAAAAAAATCACAACTAGACTTAATTCCAGGTATTGGCCCAGCACTAAAAAATAAGATACTTCTAAAATTTAAAAGTTTAAAAAATATAAAATCTGCAAATATAGAAGATTTAATGACTGTAAGAGGCATTAATGACAAAATAGCTAATCTAATAAAACAAAATATCAAATAATGATTACTTTTATAAATCTTCTAACATTTTCAAGAATTGTATTAGCAGCAATTATTTTTCTTTTATTGATGTCTTCAGATGGTTACCTGCTAGCACTTATTTTGTTCTATGTTGCTGGTTTCACAGACTGGTTAGATGGATACTTAGCAAGAAAATATAATGCAGTTTCTCAACTTGGAGAGATTCTTGATCCGATAGCTGACAAAATTCTCATAGTATTCGTTTTTTTTGGTTTAGCGGTGAATCTTTCAAGTTATTTAATTGGGTTTTTTGCAGCTCTAATCATTACAAGAGAAATTTGGGTTGGAGCATTAAGAGATCTGAATGCTAGAAATAATAAAAGCGATGCAACCAAGGTTACTTTTTTAGCAAAAATTAAAACAACAATTCAACTTTTCACTATTAGTATTTACCTTATTGCTCTAACTTTAAATAATATGCTTCTTATTGTAATTGGAGATATCATGCTATTTACCTCACTTTTAATTACTATATATACAGGCATTGTGTACACAATAAATTCTTTTAAGAATACTGATTCCTAAGAAATGAAATTAATAGTTGTAAGTGGAGGCTTTGACCCAATTCATTCAGGCCATATTGCTTATTTTAAATCTGCTAAGAGCCATGGGGATAAATTAATAGTTGCTCTTAACAGCGACTCCTGGCTTGAAAAAAAGAAAGGTAAATTTTTTATGCCGTTTGATGAGAGAAAATCTATTGTTGAGGCTATTAAATATGTTGATGAGGTTATAAGTTTTGAAGATGATGATAAAGGTTCTTGTATAAATGCTCTTGAGGCTATTAAAAAATCTTATCCAGACGAAGAAATTTATTTTGCTAATGGTGGAGATAGGGATGGAAAGAATATTCCAGAGATGTCAGTTTTAGGTATAAAATTTTTATTCAGTGTAGGTGGTGGTGATAAGAAAAATTCTTCCTCATGGATACTTAATAAATGGCAATATTACTTTGAAGAGAGGCAGTGGGGGTCGTTTTTTAATTTATTTGAAACAAAAAATATTAAAGTGAAAGAGTTAATAGTAGATCCGGGTAGGTCTATGAGTTTTCAGAGGCACTTTAAAAGAAATGAAATTTGGCTTGTTAGTGATGGCTCATGCACCGTTTCATATTCAAACGATACAAACAACAAAAATATACATGAGGTACAGCTCAACAAATTTGATCATTATCTTGTGCCAATTGGCCATTGGCATCAAATAAACAATCCTTCAAATGTAAAAACACATATTATTGAAATTCAGTATGGTGAAGACTGTATAGAGAGTGATATTGAGAGATTAGAAAAATTTTAATTTATATTTTTACTTTCTTACAGAGATGTATACAATACTATTTGTTTAATCTGGCTGGATGGCAGAGTGGTTATGCAGCGGCCTGCAAAGCCGTTTACGCCGGTTCGATTCCGGCTTCAGCCTCCATGTAATATTGTGCAATTAAAAAATCTTCAATATTATCTATATTAACTGAATGTTTTTCATCCATCTCAAACCCATAAGTAGATTCTGTAACAAGTGTATTGTTAACTCTTACCTCTTCAGCAGGAGTAAGATATATGGAACCATTTCTAATAAACACTGGAGGCAGTTCTTGTCTGGGTCTCATATCCTCAAATCCTTGATCAATAAAGTTTACAAGGATATTTTTATTAATAAGCCTTTTCATCCTAAAAGGATGCTCTGAATCAATTTTTTTTATACTCACTACAGATGACAGTTTATTGTGCTCAACAAATATTTTTTCTATATTTTTAATATGTTCTAAATCTCGAATAGGACAAGTTGGCTGTAGAAGCATAACCCCATCAAATTTAGTATTTAGTGTTCTCTCTGTCTTCAAGAGTTCATGATTAAGCACATCAAGAGTAAGTGCAGAATCATTACTTAATTTGTCTGGACGTAAGCCATTATTTCTGATGCCATAACCGTCAGCAATATTAATTATTTCTGAGTCGTCAGTACTCACAATTGAAATGAAATTATTAGGCAGCATCGATGCTGTCTTTAATGAATAAGATACAAGAGGATTACCAAGTAGCAATTTTTTATTTTTAGACTTAATGCCTTTTGATCCTTTCCTTGCAGGTATTACAACTAGAATTTTTGCTTTATTCATTTCTCCCTAACTCCCTTATTATAAATAAGATTTTTCATTCCTTTAACATTACTAGTATCAAAACAACCTAAATTATGCATGATTATATCCTCTTGGTTATTCCAGAAGTTTTTCGTCCATCCTGAAATATGTGGAGATAAATTAACATTTTTATTTTTAAGAACAGATGGTTGTATTTGACCATTAGGGAGGCCATGAACGTCAAGACTAGCTCCTCTTAAAAAGCCGTTATTAATTGAATCAAGGATCGCATCTATTGAATGTGTTTCTGCACGTCCTGCGCAAATATAATAATAGCCACAAGCATTATTTAAATTAACTTCATTGATAATTTTATACGTACTTTCATGAAGAGGAAGAACATTAATTAGGTGTGATATATCTTCCATCGCTAAATCAATATCATTTAAAGAATAAAATTCAACATTATTAAAATTCTCTCGCTTATTTCTAGTAACAACCTTTAAGCTTGAGATTAATGGTGAAAGAATTTCTACAAGTTCTTTTCCTATATCTCCGTAACCTAATATAGTCACATCAATGTCCTTATAATCAATCATATGTTGATAATAGTTGTTAAAATAATCCCTAGTGAGTTCTTTATGATCTTTACAGTTTCTTGATATAAAACCTGATTTACAGCTTCTAAACAATTCTCCCAAACAATACGTAACAACAGAGCTTGTATTTGTTTTGGCGCCATTAGTAATTGTTAAGGAATGGTCTTTAATAAATTTATCGCTTAGCTTGTCTATACCAATTGAGCCAAAGTGAACCCACTCAAGATTACAATAATTTCTAAGAGACTTTTCCATAGGTAAATTACCAAAATAGAACCTTACATCCTCTTTATTAAAATTTTCATCATTAAATACAACTTGGTAGTTGCTATAATTTTTATTTAAAAGCGCTATCAAGCTTTTGGGTATAGCATATGCCAGATGTTTTTTATTCCAGTCAGAAAGTATTAGCATTTCACCACTTGTACTCATAACCAAATGAATTATCTACTTTAATATTTTTAAAATCTTCTATCTCTATTCCTATTCCAGGTTTTTCTTTGATTGAATTCTTGAGCTTTTCTAAAGTTTCAAATTCTTGACCAATAAGCTTATCAATTTCAAGCTCTATTAGAGGCTTTTCTAAAAAATCTAAATTACCTAGAGCTAAAGCCAAATGAAAGTTTGTTTGAATAGCAACTGCAGACCCCCAGACATGTAATGCGGTCTTTTTATTTTTTATACATGAATACTCTGAAATTTTTCTACAGACTGATATGCCTCCAGAGTGACATGCATCAAACTGGATTACATCTATATTGCCAATATCAACTAAGTTTTTTAATTCGCCAAAACCACTATAAGCTTCCCCTGCGGCAATATGCATTGAGGTTTGAGATTGAAGTAGACCATATTCTTGATAGCTATCTGGGTGTAGCGGCTCTTCTAGCCAATATATTTCTTCATTTTCTATAAATTTTAATTTTTCTAACGCGTTTTTATAAGACCAGCAGGGTACTCTTGTTCCGCATATCCCATCTACCATCTTATGAATTTTTAGACCTCTAAGCATTTTTATTCTTTCTTTATCAACACCCCATTCTTGCAAACCTACTCTAATTTTATAACCTTCATAACCAAGGTATTCAACTTGAAGACTTTCTTCTTTTATTTCCTCTTTTGAGCATATAACTGAGCCCCCAGAAGCATATATCTTCGGAAAATTATTATTATCACCAATCATTTTATAAAGTGGGACATCTTGGATTTTTGCACATAAATCAAAATATGCGTTTTCAAGTGATCCCACAGAAGCAGCAAAAATACCATTACGAGATACGAAAGGAATTGATAAATTTTTAATAATTGCCGATGTTTCTTTAAGCGTTTTCCCTTTAATAGAATAGTCTAGATATTCAAAAATAGACTTCAAAGCAATAGATATATATGTAGCTGCATATATTTCAGAGATCCCTGTATACCCTTCAACACTTATTGAAACAAACCCAATAGGTTTTTTGTTACCTGCCTGGCCGTGCATTTTACCTGATGAAATTTGACTATTTACAGTAAAAAAATTAATACCAAGAATTTTTTTATCTAAGTCCAAGTTTGTAATATTTTTCATATAAACCATTATCTAACAAGGTATTTAATTTTTTTAAAAGTATTAGCAAAGCCATCTGAGGCTTTAGATTTATTTATTCTAATGGTCGAACACCTTATTATAGAACCCTGACCAAAGGCTAGTCTTAGAAACTGAGTTTTACTATCAAACATTTCTTTGAGAGGTTTTATTTTATTATTGCTACTACTCCAGATATCGCCATTATCTACAAATGCGAAAGTTGAAAAATGAATATTATCTTGAAATATTTTTTCCTTATTTTGTATGTAAGAGTTTTTGATAAAATTTTTATATCCAAGATCAATAAAACATATTGCCTCAATCTTAAAACCAATTTTTTTATTTAGGATGTTTAATATATCGAGTGTAAATTTATTAAATACCACTTTAGTAGAAACTTTCCTTTTAAGAAAAGAAAGGCCTTTAATTTTTGGATTAAAATCGCCATAGTAATAAAGGTCTTCATTAAGTAATTGAGGATTAAGATTAATTAAATTTTCTATTTTAGCTTCAATGTTATCTATATTTTTTCCATACAAAACAACAGGACAAATTCTATTTTTGATATCAAACCACTCAGGTAATTCATTTTTATCATCATTTATCTTATTTATTAGGTTATTTACAGACTGAGCTCTAAATGATTTGTTGGAACCATGCTGATGCAGCCCATGAATATGAAAAACACAACCAGATGAATTATAATTAATCAGGAATTTTTTATTTTGAACTTTCTTTGCCCAATCTCTGTCTTCTATATTTGTAATTTCACTATCAAATTTAATCTTTTCCCATACAGATCTTTTAATTATACTGTTTGCATTGTGAAAAAATGGTTCATTTACTTGAATTCTATCCTCATTACCAAATGTTATTAGCAAGTCTCTTGCATCATCCGGGCTCGTAAAAGGAAGAGGTAGTTGCCTCCCATATGATCCTGCAACCTTTTTATTTTTAATTGAATCAACCATTGAGCCAAGCCACTCAGTGTTAGTAGGAATACAGTGGGCAGATAGGATTACAATATATTTACCATGGCTCATTTCTATACCCATATTTATTGCAAGTCCAGGCAAATACTTCTTGATAGTTTTAATTTTCTTAACATCGTGCGCTTTAGCAACATTAACAGAAGCATCCGAGCTTTCATTATCAATATAGATAATTTCAAAATCTTTATAAGATTGACTATTTATTGCCCTCAAACATATCCCTAGCCAATCTTCTTCATCCTTACCTCTAATAATTATTGATACAGTAGATTTAGTCATATTTAAATAGATTATTTTTTCAAATTATACATTCTTTGTATTTAATTTTGATAAAATGATTCCCATATAAAAAATATTAATTAAATGAAAAAAATAGGGATTATCGGTAAAGGGTTTGTTGGAACTGCTGTTGATTATGGTTTCAATAAGGATGTTACTAAGTTTATTGTAGACCCGAGACTGGGAACATCAATCAATGAATTAAAATATTTTGATCCTGAATTCATTTTCATATGTGTTCCAACACCAATGAATGATGATGGCACTCAGGACGATACGATAATAACTTCTGTCTTCAATGAAATAAGTTCTCTCTTTTCTAATACTACATTAATAATAAAGAGTACTGTATTACCTGATTCATTGACAAAGCTTTCCATGATTTATACAAAATGTGTATATAATCCTGAGTTTTTAAGAGAAAAAACTGCAAAAGAGGATTTCATTAAATCAGAAAATTTAATATTAGGAGGAATGAATTCTGATGTTGAAAATGTAGCTAGTTTGTATGCTAATCACACAGAATGCACAATTAAGAATGTTTATAAAACAGATCTCATATCAGCTTCACTTGTTAAATACTCAATAAATACTTTTCTTGCTTCAAAGGTTATATTTTTCAATCAGCTTTTTAGTATATTTGAAAATTCTAATTCAAAAGAAAGTTGGGAAAATTTTATTCAGATGGTCGCATCTGACTCAAGAATTGGTGACTCCCACATGAGCGTGCCGGGTCATGATGGTCGTCTGGGATTTGGAGGCGCCTGTTTCCCCAAAGACACATCTGCCCTATTAAAATTATCAAACAAGCTCGAAAGTGAATTCACTTTATTAAAAGAAGTAATTAGGGTTAATAATAACATTAGAGTTAAATACTCAAATTTAGAAAAAAGAGAAAAAGAACAGGGCGTAAACTTCAAAATTGATTTAGAATAGCATCTTACTAATGCCCGGGTGGTGGAATTGGTAGACACAAGGGACTTAAAATCCCTCGCTCGCAAGAGCGTGCCGGTTCAAGTCCGGCTCCGGGTACCAATATTGAGAAAAATATAAGATATGAAAGAAAAAGATAATATAGAGGTTATTGCAGAAATAGGTTGGAATCATATGGGAGATAATTCTATTGCTCAAGATATGATTCAGAGTGCTAGAGAATGCGGTGCAGACACTGTAAAGTTTCAATATTGGAATCCTGATCACCTTAAACCAGGGGTTTGGGATACTGATGGCAGGAGAGAGATTTATAATAAAGCTGCATTAACAGAAGACAAGGTAAATGAATTGAAAGAGATGTCTCAAGATGCAGGCTGTAATTTCTTAATCAGCGTTTTTGGAACTATTGGAGCAGACGTTATTGCTGGCTTAGGTATTAAAAATATTAAAATTCCTTCCCATGAGACAACTAATAAAAAATTAATTGAATTTTGCTCGTCTAAATTTGATTATATTTATTTTTCAGCCGGTGCATCAACAGAGCAAGATGTCATAGAAGCTACAGATATACTAAAAGCTGGAACAGCTAAATTTAATTTAATGCATTGTGTTTCCTCTTATCCATGTGCTGATAATAATTCTAACTTAGGAAGAATTAATTGGCTCGGAACTATTCATTCATCATTGGGTTATAGCGATCATACTCAAAGCACAATAGTGCCTGCTTTTGCAGTTTTAAATGGAGCATCAGTTATAGAAAAACACTTTACTATTGATAAAGATCTTCCAGGTAGAGACAATAAGTTTGCATTAGACCCAATAGAGTTCAAAGAAATGACAGAAAATATTAAAATAGCTTCCATGTCTATGATTGACAAAGGAAAAGGATATCAATCTATAGAAGAAGATACCGTAATTAATTACAGAGGCAGATGGGAGCCACAGGATTACATTTAAGAACAGTGGAACCTAAAGATTGTCATGTAATTGTTAGTGGTGGTTTTGATCCCATTCATGCAGGCCATCTTAATTTAATTAATGATGCTTCAAACCTTGGAAAAGTAATAGTAATTGCAAATTCTGATAATTTTTTAATTAAAAAAAAGGGTTTTTTTTAATGCCTTTTTCTGAAAGAATAGAAATTATTAAAAATTTAAAAAATGTTGATCTTGTATTTTCATCAATAGATACAGATGATTCTGTTTCTGAATCAATTAGAGCTTTATCATTGAACAAATCTTTAAACATAAAATATTTTGCAAATGGTGGGGATAGGGCTGGCATAAAAGATATTCCAGAATTTCAGATATGCAAAGAAAATAATATTGAATTAGTTTTTGATGTCGGTGGTGGAAAAACGCAATCGAGCTCCAGCCTTGTTGAAGGCGCTGTAGACGCATCAAATATTTATAAAAACTACACTTCCAAACCATGGGGTTCATATATTAATTTACTTCAGGAGCCTAATTTTTTAGTTAAGAAAATATTGGTAGATATCAATGAAGAAATATCATATCAATCTCATAATTTTAGAGACGAACATTGGATATTGGTAGAAGGTAATTTGGAGGTTATTAATGGAACCTCAACAAAACTCCTGCAAGAAAATGATTATGAGTTTATTAAAAGAAAATCTAAGCATAGAATAAGAAATATCGGAAAAAAAACTGCTGTAATGATTGAAATACAATTTGGAGACAAGATAGATGAAAAGGATATTAAAAGATATGATGATAAATATGGAAGGTCTTAACTTACTAATAGGAGCCAAAAATGTTTAACAATAAATCTATATTAATTACTGGTGGTACCGGATCTTTTGGCAGGCAATATACCGAGACCTTGTTAGCAAACTTTAAACCTAAAAAAATCATAATTTATTCACGTGATGAGTTAAAGCAATTTGAGATGGCAAAAGAATATGATGATCCTTGTATGAGGTACTTCATAGGGGATGTGCGAGATGAGAAAAGACTCAACCAAGCAATGCAAGATGTTGATTTTGTAATACATGCTGCTGCTCTAAAGCATGTTCCAATTGCTGAATATAATCCTATGGAATGTATCAAAACAAATATAATGGGAGCTCAAAATGTTATTGATGCTTCAATAGCTAATGGTGTGGATAAAGTAATAGCTTTATCAACTGATAAAGCAGCTAACCCAATAAATTTGTATGGGGCTACAAAATTAGCGTCTGATAAGTTATTTGTTGCTGCAAATAATGTTGCTGGTGGATATAAAACTAGATTTTCTGTAGTTAGATATGGAAATGTTGTAGGTTCAAGAGGTTCAGTAATTCATACTTTCAACAATATTATTTCATCAGGCTCTTCGTCCATACCAATAACCGACAAAGATATGACTAGATTCTGGATAACTCTTCAAGAAGGTGTAGATTTTGTTTTAAAGAATTTCACTAGAATGTTCGGGGGTGAAATTTTTATTCCCAAGATACCGTCCATCCTTATAGAAGATTTAGCGAGATCAATGGCGCCTGAGCTTGAACTTAAACATATAGGCATTAGACCTGGTGAAAAAATTCATGAGATTATGTGCCCATCAGATGACTCACATTTAACTCTTGAATTTGAGGATCATTTTGTAATTCAACCTACTATCCAAACATCTGATGATTTTGATTTCACAAAAAATAATATTGAAGAAATTGGTAAGCTTGTTAGTCCAGGTTTTTGTTATGACTCTGGTACTAATAATCATTTTCTTTCAGTAGATGAAATCACACAACTTAATAAAAGACTCGGTTACGTATGATTAACTATGGAAGGCAGTTTATAGATGAAGATGATATTGAAGCTGTAATCTCCACCCTTAAATCTGACTTTCTTACAACTGGACCCAAAGTTCCTGAGTTTGAAAATGCAGTGTCTGATAGAGTTAATTCTAAATATGCTGTTGCTGTAAATAGCGCTACTTCAGCATTACATATTGCTTGTATGGCAATAGGATTAGAAAAAGGAGATATTTTATGGACGTCACCAAATACTTTTGCTGCGTCTTCTAATTGTGGATTATATTGCGGAGCAAGTGTTGATTTTGTTGATATTGATGTAAATACTTGGAATATCTGTCATACAAAATTAAAAGAAAAATTAGAAGAATCAAAGAAAACAAATTCTTTACCAAAAGTTCTCATTCCCGTTCATTTTGCAGGCCAGCCAACAATACAAGAGGAAATATACAAACTTAGTCAAGAGTATGGTTTTAAAATAATTGAGGATGCCTCTCACTCGATAGGATCTGAGAGAAACAACGAAATAACTGGAAATTGTAAATGGTCTGATATAACCGTGTTTAGTTTTCATCCAGTCAAAATGATCACCACTGCTGAGGGTGGAATGGCCTTAACAAATAATAAAGAGTATGCAGATAAGATGAATCTTTTTAGGTCTCATGGAATTACAAGAGATGAGGATATGCTCAATGCCAAAGACCTACCTAAGTATTATTATGAACAGCATTGTTTAGGATATAACTATAGAATGACTGATATTCACGCATCACTCGGCATCTCTCAATTAAAAAAAATAGATAAGTTTATTGAAACAAGAAATAATATAGCTGCACGATACAATCAAGAATTGTTAGAATTACCTATCTCTTTACCAACTATAGCTGAAGGCAATAAGTCTTCTTATCATCTTTATGTAATAAAAATACAAGATGATTTTGCAAAGGTTAAAGCTAGAGATCAGGTATATAAAGAATTAATTCAGGAGGGTATAGGAGTTAATCTTCATTACTTACCTGTTCATCTTCATCCATATTATAAAAATCTTGGTTTTTATAAAAATCAATATCCAATTTCTGAAAATTATGCTGATAATGCCTTATCAATCCCAATTTTTTATGGACTTACAAATGATCAGCAATCCAAAGTAATTCAGGCACTAAAAATTATAATTAAATGATTTCAAAAATATCCATTGGAACAGCTCAATTTGGTTTAGATTATGGTGTTGCAAATCTTAATGGCAAGCCATCTTTTCAAAAATCTAATGATATTATAAATGAGGCAAAGTCTTCAGGAATTTATATGCTTGATACTGCATCTGCATACGGAAATAGTGAGTCTGTTCTAGGAGATATAGGCATTTCAGAGTTCGATATTACGACCAAAATCCCCTCTATCCCATGCAAGGAAGAGCATATTGAAAAGTTTATTGAAAATATTATCAATAATTCTTTGCTAAACCTTAAGATAAAAAAATTGAATACCGTGTTGGTTCATGATTCAAAGCAACTAGCCGATAGAAAATATTTTAATCCGATATATAAAACCTTAATTAGTTTAAAAGAAAGAAATATAATCAGTAAAATAGGCGTATCGATTTATAAACCTTCTGAACTTGATAAAATTAAAGATATTTATAAATTTGATATCGTTCAATCACCACTCAATATCGTTGACAGAAGACTAGAAACATCTGGGTGGGTAGATAAACTTAAAAAGAATGATATAGAGATTCAAGCTAGATCTATTTTTTTACAAGGGCTTCTCTTGATGTCTAAAAATAGCAGGCCTATGAAATTCAATAAATGGAAGAATCTATGGGTTTCATGGGATGACTGGTGTTTGAAAGAAGATATTTCACCCATATCAGCTTGTTTAAATTTTATTTTAAATCAAGAGTTTATAAATTCAATTGTTCTTGGAGTCGACTCGAAAAATCAATTGAAAGAAATTTGCAATTGCGTTAAAAATAGTTCAAATTCATTCCCCGGTAATTTAAGTTCAGACGATGAATTTTTAATTAATCCAGTATTATGGAGTGCTTTGAAAAAAAAATGATTAATCTAGGAATCATTGGATATACAGATGGTAATGGTCATCCTTATTCTTATTCAAGTATTTTTAATGGATATAACAAAAAAGGCATGAAAATTTGCCCATTTAAAACAATCCCAGCGTATTTAAGTAAACATAACTCTGACCTCGAAAGAATTAAACATGCAAAGATCACACATATCTGGACGCAAGATAATGAAATTAGTAAAAAAATTGCATTTGCTTCTAATATATTAAATATTGTTGATAATCCCTCTCAAATGATCGGAATGGTTGATGGCGTTATCATTGCCAGAGACGATTATGAGTCACATTTGCAGCTTGCAAGGCCATTTATAGATGCCGGAGTAAATGTATTTATTGATAAGCCAATTGCAATTAAAGCCAAAGCTGCTGAAGATATTTTAAAATTAGAGCAATTTAGTGGACAAATTTTTTCCTCCAGCAGCTTGGCATATGATCCACGAGTTCTGGAGGCTAGAGAAAATCTATCAAATCTGGGTGATATAAAATATATATATGCTTCTGCTCCCGGGGTGTGGGAAAATTATGCAATTCATTTAATAGATGGTTTGATGGCTATACTTGGAAATGATATTGAAATTGAAAATAGAATTTATGACAGAGATGATATGATTACTGTATTAAATGGTAAATTGAATAATAAAATTCCGACCAAGATAGCATGCATGGGCGGGCTTGTTTCGCCATTAAGGATTACAATAGTTGGAAGTAAAGGTTTTTTTGATATTGATTTTTCCGATCCATATCATTGTTTTAAAAATACTCTTGAAGTTTTTGTTTTATCTATAACTCAAAAAAAATCTATGAGGTCTCATAGAGACATTATTAAATCAATTAAATTAACAGAACTTCCTTGATGAATTTATTTGTTCGAGTTGAAGCATCATCTAAATGTGGAACAGGCCATTTAAAAAGATGTATAGCCTTATCAAAAAAGATTGCTCAGAATAAAAATAACTCTGTAATATTTTTTTTTTCAGGTGATGAGCACTATGCCAAATTAATTGAAGAGGCCGGATTTAAATTTTTTATATTAACTTATGATAATTTTAATCATGTTAATGATGTTAAAAATATTAATGAAATTATAAATAAACATAAGTTTTATTTTGATTTTATATTAGTAGATCATTACAAAATAGATCATCTATGGGAGGAGCTTTTTTCAAACTACAACATAATTGTAATTGATGATTTGGCAAATAGAAAACATGCTGCAGATATTCTAATCGACCAAAATCTTTATATGAATATGAATCAGAGGTATAACGGTCTTGTGAAAAAGGATTGTAAAATATTGCTTGGACCGCAGTACGCAATCTTAGATACTAAGTATCTTGAAAATAGAAAAAATGTAAAACCTAGATCAAAGATTAATAATATTCTTATTTCTTTTGGAGGAACTGATGAGAATAATTTAACTGGTAAACTTCTTAACTTTTTTTGTTCTGAAATAAGGTTCAAGGAAATAAATTTTAATGTAGTTATTACTAATGCATTTAAGAAAAAAGATGAACTCAAATCAAAATATGCTTTTAAAAATATAAATTTTTTTGAGAATTTAGACTCCCTTTCAGATTTAATGATTCAAAGTGATATGTCAATTGGAGCAGGGGGCTCAACAACTTGGGAGCGTTTTGCAATGGGATTGCCAAGTATAGTTATATCTATCGCTGAAAATCAAGAAGAAAGCTCTAGATACCTAAACCATTTAGGTCTTATCTTTTATATTGGTAGCTCAAATTCATTGAAATATAACTGGCTTGATTCAATAGAAGAATTAATTTTTTTAAAAAACGATGCTTTGAAGAAAAATTCAATAAAGATATCCAATTATGTAGATGGATTAGGGTCTCAAAGGATTGTAAAAGAAATAATATCTTATTAATTATTATAACTTAAGTACTTAAGTTATAATAATCATATGAAGTCTGTGTATCTGCAATTAATAAACAGTTTAGACATTAGCGATGAGTACGTTGGCTGGCATTTAGAAAGTCATACCTCATATTACTCCGCATCTAATAGAATTTTTACAAAAGAAAATATATTAGAAGAGTTAAATAATGGTATCAAAAATAACAATAACTTTCATTATGGAATTTTTTATAAAGACAATAAAAAATTAATTGGCGTTATTAAACTTGGCATTATCAATTGGAATCATAAAACGTCAGATATGATAGTTTTTATCGGTGATAAAGATTATCTAGGGATGGGCTTGGCTATAGAAGCCATAGAGCTAGGAAATGAAATCGCATTTAAACAGCACAAATTAAGAAAATTATATGGAGGCATGTATTACAATAATGTAGGCAGTGTAAAAGCTTATCTTAGAACTGGATGGGTTATAGAGGGTGTTTTAAAGGATCAATATCTAGTAAATGGAGAATCTCAGGATAGGATATTGGTAGCTTGCTTTAATCCCGATTTATTCAATAAAAATTATTATCGTAATGGAGTTCTTTCCTTTGAGGATGTGTATAATTGAAAACCCATAATAAGGAGAAATAAAAATGAATAATCAATGGCGTTTCAAAGGAAATGAACTTAAATATCTTAAAGATGTTATAGATTCTGGGGAGGGTTCAAGTACCTCGGGATCATATAATAATGCTTTTGAAAATTTATACGCTAAAACAACTAATGCAAAATATGCGGTTACTTTTAATTCTGGAACTAGCACCCTTCATGCTGCTCTTGATGCTCTTGGAGTAGGTTATGGTGATGAAGTCATAATTCCACCCTTGACCGTTTATAGTAATTTTGCTGTCACCATTGCAGCTAATGCAATTCCTGTTTTTGCAGATGTTGAAAGAGATACTTTTAATATCGATCCTGATGATATTGAAAGAAAGATCACATCAAAAACAAAAGCAATTATGCCGGTTTCTCTATATGGCTTGTCTGCAGATTTTGACAGGATAATGGATATCGCAAAAAGACATAATCTTGTTGTTATTAATGATGCAGCAGAGGCTCATGGAGCTACATGGAATAACAAACCAATAAATGATTTTGCTCATATTACAAGCTACAGTACTGAAAATAGCAAGCATCTAACTACAGGTGATGGAGGGATAATAACAACCAATGATGAAATGACAGCAAAGAGATGTAGAAAATTTGGAAGTATGGGTTACGCTCTAATGACAGCTTCTGAAGGCAGACTGAGACTGAATAAGGAAGTTTTCCAGGATCCCAATTATAAAAGACATGATGGTTTTGCTTATAATTATAGAATGCCAGAAGTCGCTGCAGCTGTTGGCTTAGCTCAGACTGAAAGATTCGATTTTTTTGTTGGATTAAGAGAAAAAATTGGCTTGGAAATGTATGATATTGCATCATCTTCAAAATCATTCATACCGCAAAAGAAAATTCCTGGAGCAAGAAATGTATATTGGACATTTGCTGGAAGAATGGTAAATGAGGATGTTAATTGGCAAGATTTTAGAAAGAAATATATTGAATTTGGTGGGGAAAGTGTCTTTGCTGCATGGGCTCTTACATATGATGAGCCTGTTATATCTGAAGGAATTTTTAAGAAGCAAAATCCTCCACTTTACAGCAATCTTGAGTACTATAAAAAAGATTATCCTGTGGCAGAGGAAATTCAGCCTCAACTAATGCAATTACCTTTAAATTATTCTTCATTTGAAGAAGCCGGGCCTCAGTTTGATGCGCTTGAAAAAACATTAAAGTACTATGACTAAATTAGATTTAAATAAAATCAAGGTTTGAAGCATAAGGTTTTTTTGTTATAGAAAATTTGATATTGCAGGAAAATAACTAGAAACTAGATTTTATTTTTATGATGGTAAAAAATTATTGTATATTTATTCAAGCTAGAATGAGCTCATCAAGATCTCCAGGAAAGGTGATTGAAGATATATTTGGCAAGCCTATGATCTTAAGACAGCTTGAGAGATTAAGAGATGGTAATAAAAATATAGAGATAGTTTGCGTTACATCCTCGGACCCAACAGACAATCCAATTGAAGAGGTTTGCTTACAGAATAATTTTAATTGTTTTCGCGGTTCTCTAGATAACGTTCTGGATCGATATATTTCTGCTGCAAAATTTTATAATGTTCAGAATATTATAAGAATTGGAGGGGATGACCCTCTTGTTGATGTAGATCAGATAAGCATCTTGATAGATGAGCATAAAAAAACAGATGCTGACTTTATATTTACTAGCCACAGAAATGGATGGCCACTTGGGGCTGCTGCTGAGTTAATTTCCGTTAACGCATTGAAAGATGAGGCAGATAAAACAAAAGATCTTTTGTATTTAGAGCACATCATCCCGTGGTTTCATCATAATAGACATGATTATAAGTACATTCCTATAAATTCACCCAGTAAGTTTAATAGGCCTAAATATTACTTTACAGTGGATTATCCAGAGGATTTAGAGTTATGTAAAGCAATTTTTAATAAGTTACTAAAGCAAGATGAATTTTTTAAATTCAAAGATGTTATTGATTTATGTGATAATAATCCTGAGATTTTAGATTTTAATAAACATCTTCATGATGGATTTGATACATTTGATTTATAGATAATATGAAAATTAATAATAGAAATATAGGCAAGGAATACCCCCCTTACATTATTGCTGAAATGTCCGCTAATCATAATGGCAGTATTGAAAATGCAAAAAAAATAATTTTGTCTGCAAAAAATGCAGGAGCAGATGCGGTTAAACTTCAAACTTACAAGCCTGATACCATCACCTTAAATGAAAGATCAAAAGATTTCATTATTAGTGATGGGGGTTTATGGGATGGAAGATCATTATTTGATTTATATGAAGAGGCGCATATGCCATGGGACTGGCACAAGCCACTTTTTGATTACGCCGCTGATGTTAGCATAGATATTTTTAGCTCACCTTTTGATAAAACAGCTGTAGATTTACTTGAAGACTTGAATGCTCCAGCTTATAAAATAGCTTCTTTTGAAGTTGTTGATCTTCCTTTAATAAAATATGTAGCGTCTACAAAAAAACCGATGATTATTTCTACAGGAATGGCTAACAAGGATGAAATTTATGATGCTATAGAGGCTGCAAGAGATGGTGGTTGTAATAATATTGCACTTCTTCATTGCATTAGCTCTTATCCAGCAAATCCATCTGATTATAATTTAAAAACAATAACTGACATGGAAGAAACCTTTAAAGTCAATGTTGGAATATCAGATCATACTATTAGTAATACTACAGCAATAACAAGCTTGGCATTTGGTGGTTGTATAATTGAAAAACATTTCACCTTAGATAGATCTGGAGGAGGTCCTGATGACTCTTTCTCTCTTGAACCAGATGAATTACGAGATTTATGTGAAAGCGCTAACGTGGCATGGAGTTCAATTGGAAGGGTTAATTATGATTTAAGTAAATCTGAAACCTCAAATATTAAGTTTAGGCGTTCATTGTATTTTATAAATGATATCAAGAAAGGATCAGAAATTACTGAATTAGATGTTGCATCTGTTAGGCCTGGCTATGGTATAGCGCCTAAGAATTTCAATCTTATTATTGGTAAAAAGGTTTCAAGAAATATTCTTAAGAATACCGCTGTTCAGTTTTCTGATATTTGTGACTTATGATGAAATGAAATATTGTCAAAATTGCCTTCAGCCAGATACAAGACCAAATGAGAATTTTATAAATGGCATTTGCTCTGTTTGTAAATATTATGAATCTACTCCAACTATTGATTGGGATTCTAGATATGATCAGTTATTACAATATCTAAAAAATAGAAAAAAGAAATCTGTTAAAAATGCATTTCAAAAATTTGATTGCATGATTGGAGTAAGCGGAGGTAAGGACAGCGCTCGACAGGCAGTTTGGGTTAGAGATAAATTAGGTCTTAATCCTCTTTTATGGAGCCTAGCCTATCCACCAGAACAAATCGGAGAAATAGGAGCTGACAATGCATCAAATTTGATAAACCTAGGATTTGATATGGTTATTTCAAGTCCAGCACCTGAGACATGGAGAAATTTAATTAGAGAATCATTTTTCAAATTTTCTAATCATATGAGAGCTTCTGAGTTAGCATTGTTTAGTTCAGTGCCGCAAGCTGCATTAGCTTATAAAATACCGATAATTTTTTGGGGCGAAACTCCTCAGCAAGTAGGAGATCTCGGAGCTATAGGCAAAGAAGGTTGGGATGGGAATAATATGAAAAATTCTAATACATTAAGCAGCGGACATAAGTGGATGTTTGATATGGGTTTTTCACAAAATGAGCTAATTCCATATGTTTATCCTAGTGATGATGAATTTCAATTACAAGACCTTCAGATCATATACCTAGGGTGGTATTTGGGAGATTGGTCTTTAGTTAATAATGCAATTTATTCAAATCTTAATGGATTATCAAATAGAGAAAATATAGCAATTGATACTGGAGACATACATGGAACAAGCGCTTTGGATGACAATTGGCAAATTATGAATCAAATGATTAAATATTATAAATTTGGTTTTGGATTTGTTACAGAGATAGTGTGTGAAGATCTCCAAAGAGGGCGCATTGATAGAGCTACTGGCATTGATTGGGTTACAAAGTATGATGGAAAATGCTCAGATGAATATATTTTCTCCTTTTGTAAATTTATAGATATTTCAGTAGATGAGTTTTGGAATCATATTAGAATATCTGCAAATAAGAAGTTATTTAGAATTGAAAAAGATGGTGAAATTATTCCAAAATTTAAGGTTGGAAAAGGCCTATGATTAAAATAGGAATTATAGATTATGGAATTGGTAATGTTAATTCCCTTAATAAATCATTTAAATCAATTGGCTTGAGATCAATAAAATCAGATAATACTGAAGTGCTTGAGCAGTCCGATGTCATGGTTTTACCTGGAGTTGGATCATTTTCCTATGCCATGGACAAGCTAAAAAAATCCAAACTTGATAAGTTCATAATAAGACAGTCAAAAAAAAATAAACCCATTATTGGAATTTGCTTAGGAATGCAATTACTTACAAATAGTTCAGAGGAAAATGGTAAACATAATGGTTTAGGTATAATTCCTGGAAAAATAAAACAACTCAAAAATTATGATTTCCATATTGGCTGGAATAATATAGATGTTACTCAGAGGTTGTCTTTCATTCAAAAGTTTAATAATCATGAATTTTTCTTTAATCATGGTTTTGCCTACGATGGTAATGATTTAAATATTTTATCTAAAACATCCTATGGGAGTAGCTCTTTTGCAGCTGCAATCATGAAAAAAAACACAGTTGGCTTTCAATTTCATCCTGAAAAAAGTCAAAAAGCTGGCCTGCAAATACTTAAATCAACAATCAACTATCTTATAAAAAATAAATGATTAAAAAAAGAATAGCCGCTTCTGTGGTAGTAAAAAATAATAGAGCAGTTCAATCATTTGCATATGATAAATATTTACCTCTTGGTTCAGTCGAGATCATAGTTCAGAATCTTGATAGATGGGGAGTGGATGATATTGTTATTTTAAACATAGATAGAACATCTAATAAGCTTGGACCCAATCTAGATGCAATAAAAAAAATATCATCCATACCCATTTCAACACCCTTGACATATGGGGGAGGCATATCTTGTCTTAAGGATGCTTTGGATGTCATAAGTAATGGAGCTGAAAGAATTGTTATTGATAGCTTATTTATAAATAAACCCAATGAAATAAAAAAAATATCAGAAGTCATAGGGTCTCAGGCAATTATTATCTCCATACCAGTCAAAGTTATAGATGGTAATGCTTTTCACTTCGATTATATAAAAAATAAATTAACAAAAATTAATATAAACAAAATAAAAAAATATGAGCATCTTGTATCCGAGCTATTAATTATAGATGTAGATTCTGAGGGCTATTCTGGAGAATACAATAAAAATATTATTGAATTATTTTCAGACATTAATCTTGGTTTAATTTGTTATGGAGGAGTTGGGTTGTTTGAAAAAGGAACAAATTTACTGGATATCCCTTCAGTCAATGCAGTAGCATATGGTAATGTTTTGAACTATGGCGAGTTATTCTTCCAAAAAGTTAAAAAATCTTTAAGTAAATCAAAACAAAAATTAAGAAGATCAATTTTCAGGGAAAGTATTTAAAGATGAATGAAACTATATCTTGTAAAACATGTTTATATGATTCCAATCATCCTCTTGGTTTGGAAATAAATAATGATGGTATTTGCTCAGGGTGCCTTATTCATCAAGAAAAAGATATTTTAGACTGGAACCAGAGATGGGATGACTTGGAAAAATTAATCAAGCCTTATAGATGCAAACAAAAAATAAGATATGATTGCATTGTTCCAGTAACAGGGGCTAATGACTCATATTTCATAATGCATTTAGTTAAAAATAAACTCAAACTAAACCCTTTAGCTGTTACTTATAATAAATATTTTAATACTCCTCTAGGAATTAAAAATCTTGCAAATCTAAGATCAAAATTTAATGTAGATATTTTAATACAGAATATAAATCCTGTTTTAGTTAAAAAGGTTACAAAAGCAACTCTTAAAACGATGGGAAGTATGTACTGGCCGTCTATAGCTGGACACACTGTCTTTCCTGTCCAGACATCAATAAGATATAAGATACCTTTAATTATATGGGGATCTCATCAGGGTATGGAGCAGGTTGGAATGTTCTCTCACTTGCATGATGTTCAGATGACAAGACGATATAGAAAAGACCATGACTTAATGGGCTTTGAAGCCGATGACCTCTTAAGTACATTTAACACTTTATCTGAAGAAGATATATGTCAATACAGATACCCTTCAGACAGCGACATAAGAAATAACTCAACAATTGGAATATATCTTGGCAATTATGTACGTTGGGATCCCAAAGCTCAGCATGAAGAAATGGTAAAAATGTATAGTTATGAAAGCACAAATATGGAAAGAACTTTTGATACATTTGACCATGGTGATTGCTATAATTATATGAATATACATGATCATATTAAGTGTCTAAAAACCGGCTACTCAAAAGTTACTGACCATGCATCACGAGAAATTAGGCATGGCAGAATTACTAAAAAAGAAGCATTACGATTAGTTAACTTTTATCAGTCTCAGCCATATAGGTATGATAATTTATTTTATAAATGGCTTGGTGTTCAAAAGAATTCTTTAGAATTTGTTCTGAGACAATTTGCTAATAAAAAATACTGGACTGAAACGGAGCCAGGAAAATTCCAAAAAGTAAAATCAACCAGCAAAAAACCAAGTTACGGTAAATTTATATTTGAAGCAAATAGCACCATGGGTAGAGGAAAAGAGCATAAATATATAACTATAGGAAAAGGTTATCCTTAGATCAGCTCAGATTAAATATAATATTTAAAATATAAACTCCCCCTCACATTAGCTTTGGCTATTTAGTTTGATGTTTTAATCTTGTAAACAAGATTAATTATAAATTAACTAAAAAAACCTATACAATTTTTGTTGGCAGGGCGGTTAAATGAGCTATAAAAGAAATACTGAAAATTTACTTAATTTAAATTTATATGAAAGAATGCTTTAGAGAAATATGTGACGATCAAGACTTATACAATAATCTTGAATTTAAAACTAAATTACTAAGAATTTATATAAGATACATTGTCATAATTTTTGGCTTAAAAAATGGCTTTAAAATTCTAAATTTCTCATTATTTTTCCTTAAAAGAAATAATTTTACTTACACATATTATTTACTAAAAATTAATATTTTTAGATTAAATTACATATTTGAGTTATCTATGAATAATTACGTTAATGCAATAAAGATTAAAAAATTATGGTCAGAGTATGTAGCATCAAATTCAGTTAGCGCAACAAATAAAGCAAATGCAAATTTTTATTTAAATGTTGTGAGCGAAAATTATGAAATTATAAATAGAACAATCAATCATAAGAGAGGTAAATTCTATATATATGGGCCTGGATGTAAGCATGACCCTAACCCTATATACCATGAATTTACGTTAGTCCATTTAAAGCCATCTCCAAAAATATATAGCTCATTTAAAAGCGAAATACTTATATTGAATTCGTATTATTTTACAAATTTTATTAAAGGCAATATTGAAGCTATTAAGTCATTAACAGACAGATATTCAAAAATTTATCTAACTTGCATGACCTCAAATCTTCCTGAAGGGTTTAAAAGAATCAACCTAAATAATAATGGATACATATCAAGTGAAATGGCCCTTCAAAGAACTTTACTTTTTTTATCAGAGAGCTATAAAAAACCTGAATGTGTTATCGAGGGATTTAATTTCTATTTAAAGAAAGATGCATATAGTAATAAAAATTACCATAAGCTAACAAGACAAAATAACGGTAAAATAATCGAACAAGAGCTATGCCTGGCATTAGCTGAGCATGATTTTTTATTTAATTTTATTTTTACAAAAAAAATAATGAATAAAATTAAATTAAAAGACTCTGATGAGTTTAAGGGTATTATTAATTTAACAAATGAAGAATATATGCAAAAGCTTTTTAAAATAAGAGACTTCACATCTCTTCGAAATATACGCTAATTTATTTCAAAAATGATTATAAAACCTGATTTAGATATAAATGAGATAGAACCTGAAAAACTATTTCTATCACATCAAAAAAAATTTCAATCTTTTAATTCAGATATTCAAGAAATTTATAAAAATAACCCTAATAGAGACAAAATAATAACACTTCTTGATTATTGGGTATTTAATATCTATTGTTTAAAAAAGTTTTACGGAAAAGATGGTCTAATTGATTTCTGTGATGGGCACTTAACCAATCCACAAAGATTTAGCTTTTTATATGAATTTTCTAATTATTCAAAAGGCACGGCTTTAAAAAAAAGTTTATCTAATAAATATATCTTTAAAATTTTAAATTTTTTTTTAAGGCGTTTATATCTCCCCGGAGCTTCATTAAAAAGTTTTGCAAGCAAAATACATAATAGACTTTCACTTTATTATATTTATTCGTTACCTGCTGAAGAAAATTTAACTAGAAAAGAAAATCTTTTTATGTTGCTAGACAAGCTAATGACTAGTTATTTATCTGAAAACGAAATAGTAATAGTAAAACATAAAATTCCTAAATTTTTTTATTCAAAAAAGGTGCGTCACCACCAAAAGAGCGACCTAATTTATCTAGAAGGATCATGTGCTTCTTTTTTAGAATTCTCTGGTTATGAAAATATTCTGCTTTTGGACGCTATGCTAAAAATTGAAGGTTACCAGCATGGTGGTGGCTATGATATTTTTAAAATTGATTATTTTGCAGAATATGAAAAAAGATTATCTGATGTTTTCTATGGCTGGGGTTTTTCTAATGACAATAAACCCCAAAATAAATTTAAAAAAATAAATGATTCACAAATAATTAAAAGTGATCAAAAAAGAGTCTTTTGGATTGAGGATTCTGCAGTGCCTTCATTTTATTTTTGTTCCATGCCTCAACATCATTACCAATCAATTAATAAAAAAACTAAGAGTTATATTTTTGATGAATTAGATAAGCAAGATATTAAGTACTCTAACCTCTTTCATCCCATCTCCAAATCAAGCTTATACAATAATTTTAGAAAAGATGATCATTTGCTATCAGGAAATGGTCACTCTGAAAATATTATTAATCAAGACGATATATTAATTTTCGATAATTCTGGCTCTACATTAATTCATTTTGCTATAGAAAATAACATTAGTTTTTATAGCATTATTAGCAGACAAGACTTTAATAATTTTACTGCTCTTCAGCAACAATATTTTTTAATGCTTCAAAAGTATGATCTAGGATTTTATAATGACGAAATAGGTAAAATGGGAGCATCTATTTTGCTAATAATATCTGATCCAGATTACTCATTACCTCAGGAATTACATAATTTAAATAATTCAATGTTTAAAAATAATATGCCATCTCTCTGACATAGAAATATTATTCTATGTAAAAAACCTAACTTCGTTTAAAATAAGGAATATTTTATTATTCTTATTACATATGAATATCAGACAAAATGAAGGAATATTCGAATCAGAGATAAATATTACTACTCTGTTTTTCCTTTTTTGGAAAAATAAAGTATTTATTACTCTGCTAACTCTTATCTTTGCTGTATCTTCAGTTTTTTTTGCACTTTCATTGTCTCCAATTTTTTCCTCAACAATTGTTTTAAAGTCAGTTCAGGATAACAAGCCAAGTTTAGGGTCTAGCTTGGGTGTATTGAGTGGGCTTGCGAATGTTCAGGGTAGCCTAGGACTCAATCCGGATGAGGAAGCAATTCTTGCCATGAAGCATGCTGGCTCAAAAGATTTCTTTAAAGTTCTTTATCAGAAGGATGGTTTTAAAGAAAATCTTATGGCATATAAATCATATAACCCTTCTAATAATCAAAATATCTATGATGAAGCTATATACAATCAAGAAACTAAACAGTGGTTTGCTGACCCACTTTTTTTAGACGCTCATAAAAGATTTACTACTCAACACTTTACAATTATTCAAGAAAAAATTGGTGGATTTGTAAATATAACTATTGAGCACCAATCTCCTATAATTGCAGCTGAGTGGGCAGAACTTATCTATAGAGAATTAAACTCCTACATGAAAAAAATTACACAAGAAACTACAATACAGGCAGTTAATTTTTTAAAATTAGAGATGGGTTCTACTCGCAGTACCGAGTTAAAAAAGGTATTAGCAACTACCTTAGAATCTAAAATACAAAAACTAATGTATGCAGATATTTCGGAGGATTTTATATTTAGTGTTGTTGATTCTGCGTATGTTCCTCATGAGAGAGCAAGGCCATCAAGGGCTTTTATATGTGTAATGATTACATTTCTAGGTATGTTTTTTTCATGCTTGGTCGTTTTTATACTAAATATTTTTAATAAAAAAATATATTTCTCATTTCCATTTATTCTAAAAATTGAATCTAATTCTTAATTATTTATCCACTATTTTCTCTAGTTCAAGGAGCTAAAGGCATATGAAAATAATGATCCTTGGTGCATCGGGCCAGTTAGGAAGTGAATTTCGTTCTTTAAAAAATTTTTCTGAATTATTAAGTCTGCATTTTTATGATAGGCAAGATCTTGATATATCATCAAAAAAACTAGTTCATATTTTTTTAAGAAATAACAAATTTGATATCATTATAAATTGCGCTGCTTATACAGATGTTGACGAAGCCGAGAATAATTTTAATTTAGCAAAAAGTGTTAATGCAGATGCGATTGAATATTTTTGTGAATATTTAGAACAAACTCACCCTAAAACAGTTTTTATACACATTAGCACTGATTATATTTTTGATGGTGACTTTTCTAAGCCAATAGTTGAAGAAGATGTCGCTAGTCCAATTTCAAAATATGGCGAAAGCAAACTTATGGGAGAAAAGTATCTTCAAAATTCATCCGTTCCAAGCCTGATTATTAGAGTTAGTTGGCTTTACTCAATATTTGGTAAAAACTTTATGAAAACTATTATTAATTTAGGTAAGACAAAAGACAAGATTCATGTAATTAATGATCAAATTGGATCACCAACCAGCGCTTACGATCTGGCAACAACTATTATAGAAATTATAAATTCTAAAAAATTCTTATACTATGCAAACAATAAAGAGATATTCAATTTCTCTAACTCTGGATCATCTTCATGGTATGGCTTTGCAACCGAAATACTGAGATTATCTGGCTCTAAATGCTCTATTTTTCCCATAAGCTCAAATGAGTATCCTAGCAAAGTAAAGAGACCAAACTACTCAGTCCTGGACAGCTCTAAAGTAGTTTCTGCTTTTGATTTGGAAATAAATTCATGGCAAGATGCTCTGTCAGTAAACATGACAAAATTAAATAACAAAGCTAACAACCAAATATGAAAATTTTAATAACTGGTGGAAGTGGCTTTATAGGCTCAGCACTCATAAGATACCTTTTAAATAATTTCAATAGTTATGAAATATTAAATATTGATAAATTGACTTATGCTGCAAATAATTCATTGCAAGAATTTTCTGATAATAAAAATTACTCTCATCTAAATGTAGATATTACTGATAAAAATAAATTAGTTAAGGCATTCGTGGGTTTTAAGCCTCAATGTGTAATGCATCTAGCTGCTGAGTCACATGTTGATAATTCAATAAAAAATCCCGGTGAATTTATCAAAACCAATATTATCGGGACATTTAACATGTTAAATTGTTCGTTAGAATATATTAATGAATTTCAACTAAAAAATTTTAGATTTCACCATATTTCAACTGATGAGGTTTTCGGAGACCTAGAAAAAGATGACCCCAAGTTTACTGAGTCTACTTCATATAATCCAAGCTCCCCATATTCAGCAAGCAAGGCTTCATCAGACCATCTTGTAAGAGCTTGGGGAAGAACATATGGGTTACCAATTCTAATTACTAATTGCTCTAATAATTATGGACCATTTCAGCATAATGAAAAATTAATACCTACTATTATTAATAATGCTTTAAACCATAACTTTATTCCAATATATGGCGATGGAAGTCAGATCAGAGATTGGCTATATGTTGAAGACCATGCAATAGCATTGCATCAAGTATTAAAAAATGGCGTCATTAATGAAACTTATAATATTGGCGGCATTAATGAAATTAAAAATATTGTAGTTGCAAAGAAGGTTTGCGCCATCTTAGATGAAATACATCCAATTGATTCCAATGAATATAATTCTTATGAAGATCTTATTAAGTTTGTTGAAGACAGACCTGGGCATGACAAGAGATACGCCATTAACTGCAGTAAGATCAAAGATGACCTTAATTGGTTGCCAGCTGAGAATTTTGATAGTGGGATGCTTAAAACGGTAAGATGGTATTTAAATGAATTCAATCAAAACTAAAAAAAATTATTATGTATAAAGGAATTATTTTAGCTGGAGGAAGGGGGTCAAGACTCTTTCCAATTACATTATCGACATCTAAACAGCTCTTGCCCATATACGACAAGCCAATGATATATTACCCCTTATCAGTTTTGATGCTAGCCGGCATAAGAGAGGTTCTTATAATTGTTAATCCCGATGATTTGGCTAGTTATAAGAATTTACTAGGTGATGGAAGTCAATTTGGCATTAGTATTTCATATGTTATTCAGCCGTCTGCAGATGGGCTTGCTCAGTCATTTATTTTAGGTGAATCCTTTATTGGAAACTCCAATGTGTGTTTGATTCTTGGTGATAATATATTTTTTGGAGAAAATTTTTCAGCACAACTTGAAAAAGGGATCGCTAGAAAAAAAGGAGCAACTATTTTTTCCTATCACGTTAATAATCCTGAAGAATTTGGTGTAATTGAATTTGATAATGATAAAGTTTTAAGCATTGAAGAAAAACCAAAAAAACCAAAATCTAATCATGCTGTTACAGGATTATATTTTTATGATAATGACGTTGTTCAGATAGCCAAGAACCTTAAGCCATCTGCAAGAGGAGAGCTTGAGATAACAGATGTTAACAAGGCCTATCTAAATAATGGGGAGTTATATCTAGAAAAAATGAATAGAGGTTTTGCATGGCTAGATACTGGGACTTATGACTCGCTGATCGAAGCGGGACAATTTATTTATATGATTGAAAAACGCCAAGGTCTTAAAATTGCTTGCCTTGAAGAAATATCTTACTCTAAAGGGTGGATTAACTCTGATGAGCTTTCAAAGCAAGCTGAAAAATTTAAGTCAACGTCTTATGGAACATACTTATTAAATTTAATAAAGAATAAATAATTATGGATTTAATAAATTGCAGTATTGAAGGGGTAAAAATTATTGAACCCTCGGTATTTCAAGATAAAAGAGGGTTCTTTTTTGAAAGCTATAATGAAGATAGATATAAAGAAATAGCTGAAATCAATTATCATTTTGTCCAAGATAATCATTCCAAATCTTCATATGGTGTTTTGAGGGGATTGCATTTTCAGAAAAATAAGCCTCAGGGTAAGCTCGTAAGAGTTATACAGGGTAGTGTTTATGATTTTTTTGTTGACATCAGAAAAGATTCATTAACATTTGGTCAGTCTCATGGCATCGAAATAAATGAAAAAAATAAGTTACAAGTTTGGCTACCTCCTGGAATAGCCCATGGGTTTTTAACACTTACACCATATGCTGAATTTGAATATAAATGTACAGATTATTACGATCCATCAGATGAGTATTGCTTATTTTGGGATGATAAAAATATCAATATAAATTTACCCTTTAAAAAAGAAGATATAATAGTTTCCGAAAAGGATTCTAAAGGCCTTTTACTTAATGAATTAATTTCACAAGGTACTATATAAATGAATATTTTAGTTACAGGTTCTGCTGGGTTTATTGGATCACAACTTTGTTTAAAGCTTCTTGATAGAGGCGATAATGTCTTAGGCATAGATAACCTTAATGATTACTACAATGTTGAACTAAAAAAAGGAAGACTCGACAGGCATCTTAACCACCAACACTATACACATTATGATATCGATATTGCTAGTAAAGAGGATCTTGAAGAAATATTTGCAACAAATAAAATTGATGTTGTCGTAAATCTTGCAGCTCAAGCTGGAGTTAGGTACTCAATAGAAAATCCAGACGTTTATATACAAAGTAATATTGTTGGTTTTATGAATATATTAGAATGCTCAAGGCATAATAAGATAAGCAATCTCGTATATGCCTCTTCTAGCTCTGTCTATGGAGCTAATTTGACTATGCCATTTTCTGTTCATGATAATGTTGATCATCCTCTTAGTCTTTATGCTGCAACCAAAAAATCGAATGAACTTATGGCTCACACTTATAGTAATTTATTTAATTTAAGCACAACAGGACTCAGATTTTTTACTGTATATGGTCCATGGGGTAGACCAGACATGGCATTATTTAAGTTTACAAAGGCGATTATGAACGGCGATGTGATTGATGTTTATAACTACGGAAATCATCAAAGAGATTTTACTTACATAGAGGATATAGTTGAAGGATTAGTAAGGGTCATTGATAATCCTGCTAAAGCAAACCCTAATTGGGATGGAAATACTCCAGACCCAGGCTCAAGTTTTGCTCCATGGAAAGTTTATAATATTGGAAGCAATAACCCTGTAAAACTTAATAACTACATAGAAGAAATAGAAAAGAATGTAGGCAAGAAAGCAATTACTAATCTATTGCCATTACAGCCAGGTGATGTGGTTGCCACTTATGCTGATGTTGAAGATTTATTTAATACCTTTAACTTTAAACCTAAATTTAATATTCAAGAAGGTGTTAAAAACTTTGTCGAATGGTTTAAGCAGCACCCCAATTTCTAATTAATCATGACTACTGATATAGAAAAAAATAATGATTTGTTGTCATCTATAAAAAGTTTATGGCTCAACTTCTCTAGAAAAAGAAAAACTCAGCTAATACTCATTACTCTAGCAACTTTTACAACAGCTATTCTTGATCTTGTTAGTATTGGTTCTATCATGCCATTCATATCAGTTATTATGGACTCTGAACAGACCTTTAATAATCCAAACTTTAATCAACTTTTTCTAAGTCTAGGATATTCATCTGGGGTTGAAATTATTCTCCCACTCACAATTTTTTTTATTGGTATAAATGTCCTAACTGCTATTATCAAAATAGTAATTTTTTGGTTTCAAAACAAGATAAGTGTTTTGTGTGGAAATGATTTAAGCAGGATTGCTTACTCAAAGACAATATATCAATCATTTTCTACTCATATCCATAGGAATTCAGGAGACGTAATAAGTTCAATTGTTAATAACGTGAACATTACAGTATTCGGTGTTTTGTATATGGCGCTGTTATTTATAAGCTCTGCCATCTTTTCTATTACCATTCTTGCTGGGATACTTATTATTGATCCTGTTATTGCATTTATTGCATTTATCACTTTATGTATTTTTTATATCCCAATTTCTTTATTTCTTAAAAGCAAACTTGAGGCTAACAGCAAGATTGTTGATCTCGGTCAAAAGAAAATTATTCGTTTCATTCAAGAGGCTCTTGGGGGAATAAGAAATCTAATACTTGATAAGTCTCATAGTTTTTTTATTAAAAAATATAATGAAATTGATTTTAAATTAAGAGATGCGGTTGCTGAAAATAAATTTTTAGGAAGCGTTCCCAGGTATGTAATTGAAGCATTAATAGTAATCCTAATGGCCTTATTAGGTCTTTATTATGCATCTCAACCAAATGGCATGAACGAGGGTTTGCCCATACTTGGCTTTCTTGCTCTGGCTTCTCAAAAACTTATTCCAAATATGCAACAAATATATAGATGCTATGCCTCTATAGCTGGTAGTAAAGAGAATCTTGATGACACGCTTAGAATTCTAAGTCAAGACTATGTAACGAATGACGACGACCTAGCGTCACAAAAAGTAATTGATAATTTTAATAAAATATCTCTTAAAAATATTTCTTTTAGTTACTCTAAAGACAGCCCTCTAATATTTGATTCAATTAACTTGGAAATTTATAAAGGTGAGAAAGTTGGTATTGTTGGGATTACAGGTGGAGGAAAAAGCACTCTAATTGATCTGATTTTAGGTCTCTTAGATCCTATCTCTGGAGAAATTAATATTGATAATAATAATATAAATGAAGTTAAAAGTTCGTGGCAAAAAATGATATCCCATGTACCTCAAGATGTTTACTATAGTGACGACTCATTTTCTAAAAATATTGCTTTTGGAAGCGATCTTGACTCAATCAATGAATTAAAATTAATAAAGGCATCTAAAGACGCGCAAATTTATAATTATATTATGCAGCAAAATGATAAGTTCAATCATGTCCTTGGTGAATCTGGTGTTCAGCTATCTGGTGGTCAAAAACAGAGACTTGGAATTGCTAGGGCTTTATATAAAGATTCAAATTTAATTATTTTTGATGAAGCTACTAGTGCCCTAGATGAGAAAACAGAAAAAGATGTTGTTAATTCGATTCAGGGCATCGACTCTCAAAAAACTGTCCTTATCATAGCGCACAGACTTTCAACAATTGAGCATGCTGATCGAATAATATCTGTTGGTAATGGAAATATTAAGGTTTTTAACTCTTTTGCAGACTATAAAAAAGAAAAAAGTGAGTAATTGGCAATGTGTGGAATAGTTGGATATGTTGAACTTAAAAATAGCCCACACTGCTCAAAGGATATTGATAGAGCTATACAAAGTCTAGAGCACAGAGGCCCCGATGCTTCTGGTAAAGATGAATTTTTTATCAAGCAAAAGATTGGACTTGGTCATAGGAGACTTTCTATATTAGATATTTCGGATGCTGGCAAGCAACCAATGACTTCATGTAATGGTAGATTTAGATTAATATTCAATGGTGAAATATATAATCATCAAGAAATTCGTGAATATATTGATCAAAAATATAATTTTAATTCCTGGAAGAGCTCTTCAGATACCGAAACCCTTCTAAATTTATTTGAATTTGAAGATTTTAAAGATGCCTTAAAGCTAGTAAAGGGTATGTTTGCTATTGTATTGTTCGATTTAACAAATAACATAATATATTTCTCAAGAGATCGTATCGGTGAAAAGCCACTATATATATCTTTTAATGAAGCATCTTTACTTTTTGGTTCTGAATTAGGCTCCTTATCTCAGTTTTCAGCCTTTAATAAAGACCTTTCAATGAACTCTCTGTCTTCATATTTTAAATTTAACTACATACCTGCTCCATATTCAATTTACAAAGGAACTTTTAAATGTCCTCCTGGAAAATTTATTAGTATTGATCTTAATGTATTTACATTAACAAATACTCCTGAAACATTTGAAGATCTATTTTTAAATACAGGTATTTCCATTGATAATTATTGGTCTTCAATGGATATTTTAAATGGAACATCATCTAATTATTTTGATTTTGACGAAGCATCCACATCACTTGAAAATATTCTGTCTCGTTCTGTTAAGGACCAGCTTATATCAGATGTTCCAATTGGTGCTTTTCTTTCAGGTGGAATTGACTCATCCCTGATTACTGCTTTAATGCAGAAACAAAGCATGAATAAAGTTAAAACTTTTACGATTGGCTTTGAGAATAAAAGATTTGATGAATCTGGTTATGCAAAAGATGTCTCTACTCACTTGGGAACGGACCATACGGAACTCATTTTGTCTGAAGAAGATGTATTAAAAACAATACCTGATCTTAGTAAGATTTATAGTGAGCCATTTGCAGATTCCTCACAAATTCCTACTTTACTTGTTTCAAAGCTTGCTAAATCAAAAGTATCTGTATCACTCTCTGGTGATGGAGGTGATGAGTTATTTGGAGGATATAATCGATATTTTATGGCACCAACTGTTTGGTCTATTTTATCAAAGTTTCCTTATTCTTTAAGAAATTTTGGTGCTAATGCTCTTCTATCTTCTCCTGCTCTTTTGAGGGGAATAGAGAGAACGTCAGGTATGATTTATAAAAAAACTCCTGTTCAGCTTGTTGAAAAGATTCAATCCGTATCATCTAAGATTAAGAATATAAAATCAGAAAAAGATTTATTTATTTCTTTAATATCTGGCCATGAGGACTTGTCAGCCTTGTTAAACTTTTCTGCTGCTCCAGAATCCTATGCCCTTGATAATGAACTATGGTCAAATTCAGACTTATCTTTTCAAGAAAAGATGATGTATTTAGATATGAAAACCTATTTGCCTGATGACATTATGTGTAAAGTAGACAGAGCTGCTATGGCATTTAGTTTAGAAACTAGAGCTCCATTTCTCCATCAAGATGTGATTGAAGAAAGTCTAAGAATGCCACTTGAATTCAAAATAAAAAATAAGACTGGCAAATATATTTTAAGAGATATTCTATATAAACATGTTCCAAAAGAACTTATTGAAAGACCAAAGCAAGGGTTTGGCATACCATTAGAAGAATGGATAAAGGGACCATTAAAAGATACTTTTTATGATTCTATTTCAGAACAAAATTTAGAACATAATTTAATTAATAAAAAAGCAGTTAAGAAGATGCTTGATGACCACATTTCTGGAAAAAGAAATTGGCAAAATCAATTGTGGGCTATCTATTCTTTTCAGAACTGGTTTTACGATAATAATATTAAATTTAAGTTATGAAAAATATATTAATTCTTGGAGGGGGAGGTTTTATAGGAAAAAATCTACTAAATCTCATTAATTCTCATGATTTAGCAAAGAGTTTTGGTAAGTATGTAATAAGTTCTTCCTTAGAATCTCCTTGTAAAGATATTTCTAAAAACTATACAATTTTTAACCTTCGATTAAGTGAGGTTAAAAAAATAAAGAATGTTATTTCAGAAAATAGAATTTCAACAATAATACATTTAGTTTCTAGCTTAATACCATCATCAGATAAAAATGACTATGAAAGAGAGTTAGAGGGTGTGGTATTGCCTTCATCAGATTTATTTTCTTATGCAGCAGAAAATGATGTCAAAGTTATTTTTATTTCCTCTGGAGGCACTGTCTACAAAAATAGCAATCATCCTCACAAAGAAAATGAAGATTTAGAAGCAATTAGTTACTATGGTCAATCTAAAATTATTCTTGAAGATAACTTGAGATATTTAAAGAAAGAAAAAAACCTTAAGTATGTAATTCTTAGGCCGTCAAATGTTTATGGAAATTCATTTAATTTAAATTCTAGTCAGGGTTTAATACCTAATGTTATTAATAATATTCTTAAAAAGAATCCTATAACCATTTGGGGAAATGGTACTGTAAAAAGAGATTATCTATTTGTTGATGATCTCTCAAATGCAATATTGTCTTTTATTCAAAACGACCTTGCTCATGGGGAATTTAATGTAGCATCTTCATTTATCTATAGCGTTTCTGATGTAGTAAAAATAATTGAAAATAAATTAAATATTTCAACCAAAATAATTTTTGAAGATAAAAGAGAAGTTGACGTTTCTTGTAATATTTTAGATGTCTCAAAAATTAAAGAGGTTATAGATTTTCAGCCCTGTGATTTAGATTTTGGTCTCGATGAAGTCATAAAGAATATAGAATTCTAAGATGAATAAACAATTAGCAATTTCAATACCAACCTATAATAGAACTGAAATACTTAAATCTAATTTAGTTAGTATAATCAATCAAGCCAAAAGATTTAATATCCCTATATATATCTCAGATGACAGTGATAATAATAGGACACATGAAATGATAAAATCTTATATCCAAGATTATCAATTTTTATTCTACACACATAACATTCCAAGTCTTCGTCATGATAAAAATATCATCTCTTGCCTTTCATCCATTGAAACTAACTATATTTGGTTAATCGGTGATTCAATTTCTTTGAGTGAGAATGCTCTCTTACAAGTACTTAGTATTATAGAGTCAGAGTCTCCAACTATTATTAGTTGCAATTCTAAAGATAGAATAGTTAATATAGAATCGAAGCATATAACTGACAAAGATTATGTTTTAGAGAATTTTGGTTGGCACAATACTTTGACTGGCACGACTATATATAGCAATAGGTCTTTAAACAATCTTATGAATATGGACTTACTAGAATGCAAAAATTTTCCACAAATAGCTATTATCTTTAATGCTCTCAATAAAGGTTGCTCTTTTTATTGGGAAAAGGAGCCATTGATTTATGCTCATAAGGATAAAAAGAGCTATTGGGCTGAAAATATTTTTGAAACATTTATTGATGATTTTTCTAAAACTATTTTCTATTTACCTTCAGATTATTCTAATAAGCTTAAAGCGAAAGTTATTCCTATGCATTCATTAAAAGCAAAAATATTTGATCTAAAATCTTTATTGATATTAAGAACAGAGAATATTTATGATTTCAACAAATTTAAAAAATATTATAAAACCTTTAAAAAAAATAGTAGTACTCATTTATTTCTAATATTTATTATTTCTGTTCTACCTAGAGTGATTCTAAAGCCTATTCGTGCAATTTTAAGGATGGCATTGAACTAAATGAATTCAAAACAAGATCAATTTACATCATGGTTAATATTCACTTCAGTTATGGTATGTATCTCTTATTATTTTGTTTTATTGGCAACAAATATTTCTAATGATTTTGGTGAATATACTGCTTTAGCTGATAGGTTGAGAGGCGAGCCTTTAAGCTACTCATTTGAAAGAGAACTAACAGAGCCATTTTACCTTATAGTTTTTTGGCAACTTAGCAATTTATTTAAAGCAGAAACTGTAGTAATAATGGCTGGTATCATCCCATTATTTTTTAAATCCGTAATCATAAAGAAGTATTCATATTATCCATTTCTTGGACTATTTTTTTATTTTGGGACTTTCTTGTCCCTTCATGACGCTAATCAAATTAGATTAGCTGGAGCATGTATATTTATGCTTTATGCACTGATGAGTAATAATTTATCAAAAACTAAAATAGTTTTCTTATCTTTTGCAGCTACAGCATTTCACTACACAGGAATTTTGCTTTTAATCCTCTTATTTAAAAATAGGAAATATACTGCATTTTTATTGATGTCTGTGGCATCTATATTATTTATACCAATCTTTGAATACATAGAAACGATCAATGAGTCTTTTAAAATTTTTAATAGATATACCACTGAGAATGCTAGCATAGGATTAATATCTCCTTACTTTTTGCTTCATTCTATTGCTGCAGTTAGCTCATTATTTATATGGAACTCTTTAAATGATGTGCAGAAAAAAGGAGCACTTTTCCTTTCAATGGGGGCTTTAGCCTTTGTGTTATTTCAAACGCTTGATTTGCTTGCTGTTAGAATAAGAGAGCTTGGGTATCTAGGTATATTACCTTTAATTTTTTCATCTAAAATTAAAAAATTAACAATTCCTTGGATTGCTATTATTACTTCAGCAATACTAGTTTTGCTATTATTTCTATATGAGTCATGGACTGAGCTATTAGGGGTGATGATTTGAAGAATTCAGTTGTGGACGTTGTTATTGTCAATTGGAATGCAGGCATCTTATTAAAAGAATGTATTGATTCAATCATTAGGCATAAAAATAGTAATATTGGATCTGTAATAGTTGTAGATAATGCATCAACAGATAGTTCTATGTCATTACTTCCAAAAGACAAAAATTATATTAAATTAGTATATGAAGAAGTCAATAATGGCTTTGGTAAAGCTTGTAATATTGGAGCAAGGCAAACAAGCTCAGAATATATTTTATTTCTGAATCCAGATACAGTAATTAATGAATCTAGTATAAATGGTGCTATTGATTTGATGACTAAAGAAAGTTCTTCAAATATAGGTATTTGCGGGGTACAGCTGAAAGATGATAATGGCATAAGCGCCTCATGCTCAAGATTCCCATCCATTACTAATATTACTTGCTCCTCTTTTGGTCTTTCTAAATTACTACCAAGACTGGGCGCGCCTATGAATGACTTTTCTCATGAGACAACTAAAGAAGTAGATCAGGTGATGGGGGCATTCTTTTTTATTAGATCAGATCTTTTTAAAAGATGCCATGGATTTGATGAAAGATTCTTTGTTTATTATGAAGAGGTTGATTTATCTAAAAGGGTAAATGATCTTGGTTACAAATCAATATTTCTAGCTGAGTATAGCGCATATCATCTTGGTGGAGGTGTATCACAGCAAGTCAAAGCCAAGAGATTATTCTATTCACTAAGAAGTAAATCTCTATATTCAAAAAAACATTTTAGTTATTTTAACTATTTATTTGTATGTCTTTTAATTTACTCTATTGAGTTTATTTCTAGAATTACCTTTTCTTTATTAAGACTAGATTTCAGAGCAGTCTTTGAAACCCTCAGTGCCTATAAAATGCTTCTTATGTGGAGTTTAAAACGATAATCTAGTTCGATAAATAGGTTCTTTAATGTTTATTTTCCATCTCAGGTGTTAAAATAATTATATATATTCAAAAAAGGTAATCAATGAAAGTAGTTCTACTTGCAGGTGGACTTGGTACTAGGCTAAGCGAAGAAACAGCACATAAACCAAAGCCAATGGTCGAGATTGGTGGAATGCCAATACTTTGGCACATAATGAAGACCTATTCACTTGCTGGAATTAATGAGTTTATAGTATGTCTTGGTTACAAGGGGTATGTAATAAAAGAATTCTTTGCAAACTATTTCTTGCACATGTCCGATGTTACTTTTGACTTACAAAATAACTCAATGGAAGTTCATAATGTCAATGCAGAATCATGGAAAGTAACCTTGGTAGATACTGGAAGAGATACGATGACAGGTGGAAGACTCAAGAGAGTTAAAGAATATCTTGGCCAAGATGATTTTTGTTTTACTTATGGAGATGGAGTTTCAGATATTGATATATCTAAATTGATAGATTTCCATAAATCTCATAACAAATTGGCAACAGTAACAGCTGTTCAGCCTCCAGGAAGATTTGGTTCACTGGATATCAATAATGGTTTGGTTGAAGATTTTCTAGAAAAGCCAGAAGGAGATGGTGGGTGGATCAATGCTGGCTATTTTATTTTATCGCCAAAAGTTATAGATCTTATTGATACTGATGATACTACTTGGGAGAACGAGCCGCTAAAGGCACTAGCAAATACAAAAGAGTTATCTGCTTATTGTCATAATGGGTTTTGGAGGCCAATGGACACTTTAAGAGATAAAAATTTCTTAAATGATCTTTGGGCCAAAGGCGATGCTCCATGGAAAAAATGGTAACTGACACTTTTAATACTATATTTAATAATACAAAGACTTTTGTTACTGGTCACACCGGTTTCAAAGGAAGTTGGCTTTCTCTATGGCTTAATCAACTTGGATCATCTGTAACGGGACTATCTTTAGCTCCTAAAAGTCTATCTCATTGGAACGATCTAAGGCTAGAATCTATTAGTAGCAACATAGGAGATATAAGAGATTATGATTTTACTGAAAAATGCTTATTAAAAGCCAATCCTGAAATAATTTTTCACCTAGCAGCTCAGCCTCTAGTAAGAGAGTCATACAAAACGCCTATAGAAACATGGCAAACTAATGTAATTGGGACAGCAAACTTACTTCAAGCTGCCAGAAAACTAAATAACTTAAAAGCTATTGTTATTGTTACTTCTGATAAATGTTATGAAAATAAAGAAATTGATATAGGCTATAAAGAAGGAGATTTATTGGGTGGGCATGACCCTTATAGCTCCTCTAAAGGAGCTGTAGAGCTTCTAGTTTCAAGCTTCAGAAGGTCATTCTTTTATCTTCCTTCGTCACCGAGCATTGTAACGGCCCGGGCTGGAAATGTTGTTGGTGGTGGTGATTGGTCTGACAATAGACTCATACCAGATCTTATAAAAAATTCAAAAAACAAAACCCCCTTATCAATAAGGTATCCAAAAGCAACAAGACCTTGGCAACATGTATTAGATTGTAATTATGGCTATTTGCAGCTTGCTAAGACTTTGGTATTAAATCCTTCTATAGACTACAGTGCTTTCAATTTTGGCCCATCAAAAAGCAGTAATGCTAAAGTTGAAGAAATATTAACAATGATAAAATCAACTTGGCCATCAATTGAATGGGGTATTGATAACAAAGATAATCCTCACGAAGCAGGGTTTCTTTACTTAGATAGCTCATTATCTAGAGAAGTTTTAAACTGGAATCCAATTCTAAACCTTGAAGATACTCTAGATATGACGATTGATTGGTATAAAAATTATGATAAAAATATTTTATCTAGCTATGATCAGCTTTCTTTATATACGAAGATGTTAAGCGAATATATAGATTAATTAGAAATGAAAATAAAATCTCTTCCAATACATGGTGCATATGAAGTTCAATATACTAACATTAGTGATGATAGAGGAACCTTTAAAAGGTTATTTTGCTCAGATGAACTAAAAGAAAAAATTTCTAATAAACAAATTGTACAAACCAATCTTTCTGAAACTTCTCATAAAGGATCTATCAGGGGAATGCATTATCAAAAATATCCAAAGTCAGAGATTAAATTAATTCATTGTATTCAGGGTTCAGTTTTTGATGTAATGGTTGATTTAAGAGAATCATCTAAAACTTTTCTTCAATGGTATGGATTGGAGCTATCTGCTTATAAAAATAATATGGTAGTTATTCCTGAGGGTTGTGCTCATGGGTTTCAATCCCTTTCTAATAATACAAAGCTCATTTACTTCCATACAGAGTTTTACGAACCTGAATATGAATCGGGTATTCATTATGATGATAAATTAATTAATATTGATTGGCCGCTTGATGTAGAATACATTTCTGAAAGAGACAGAGGCCATAAATTCCTGCAAAAAAATTATAAAGGACTAAAGATATGAACTGCAGACACTGCAATAAAGAATTGAAGAATGAATTAATAGATTTGGGTAAAGCGCCACCATCTAATAATTATCTTACCAATGATAGCTTAAATTCTCCTGAAAACTATTTCCCTTTAAGAGTTATGGTGTGTGATGATTGCTGGCTTGTTCAGACCCAAGATTTTAATGATGCTGATGAATTATTTACTGATGAGTATGCATATTTTTCATCAACCTCTAAAAGTTTTTTAGAGCATGCTAAAGATTATTCAATAAAAATAATTGATTATCTGGGGCTTGATGAAAAGTCTTTTGTAGTAGAGTTGGCATCAAATGATGGCTATCTTTTAAAAAATTTCAATAGAAAAAATATACCTTGTCTTGGAATAGAACCAACTGCAAGTACTGCTGCTGCTGCAAGAGAGATTGGTATAGAAACTCTTGAAGAGTTTTTTGGTACAGAATTAGCTATGAACTTAAGCACAAATAAAAAAGCAGACTTAATAATAGGTAACAATGTATATGCTCATGTTCCTGATATAAATGATTTTACTCTTGGAATAAAAGAGCTTTTATCTAGCTCAGGGACTGTCACTTTAGAATTTCCGCACTTATTAGAATTGGTTACCAACAATCAATTTGATACAATTTATCATGAGCACTATTCATATCTATCATTGCACGCAGTATCTAAAATTTTTAAAAAATCAGGATTGAAAGTATACAAAGTAGATACATTACCAACTCATGGCGGAAGTATAAGAGTATATGGGTGCCATATAGACGATAATAAAACTATCGATAACTCATTTAGCACCCTCATAAATAAAGAAAAAGCAGAAGGTATAGATGATATCAATTTCTATAAGAATTTTAGTCAGAAAGCTGAAAATATTAAAAACGAATTTCATGCATTTCTTTTAGATTGTAAAAAGAATAATTTAATTGTTTGCGGCTATGGTGCTGCTGCAAAGGGGAATACCTTACTCAATTATTCTGGAGTTAAAAAAGATTTAATAAAATTTGTTTGCGACGCAGCCCCAGCTAAACAAAATAAGTTTTTGCCTGGTTCAAATATTCCTATTTTGCATCCAGATGTTCTTAGGAAAGAAAATAATATTGACTATGTTGTTATTTTTCCTTGGAATATTGCAGATGAGGTGATTTCTCAGCTAGATTTTCTTAAAACTCAGGGTACCAAATTTGTTAAGGCTATTCCAAAACTATCTATCATTTAGATGAAGGTTTTAATAACTGGAGCTTCTGGCTTTATTGGGAAATATATAATAAATATTTTAGACCCAGATGAATACGAAATTCATGCTATATATAATCAAAATAAACCAATTAATGGTTTAAAGAAAATAACGTGGCACCAAGTAGATTTATTTAATAATAAAGAAGTGGGGGAGGTTATGGAAGTTATAAAACCTACTCATGTTATTCATCTAGCTTGGTATGCTGAGCATGGAAAATTTTGGAACTCAGATAAAAATATAGGATGGATTGATGCAACTATAAAATTATTTAAAGAGTTTAAGAGATTGAATGGAATAAAGTTTATTGTCTCAGGCACTAAGGCTGAATATTTTGATGGTGAATTCTTTGAAGAACATTTGAACTCTGTATTTGAATGTATAGAAGAAATGGAACCTAACCCCGATACTTTATATGGTAAATCAAAAAATTTACTTCATAAAAAACTCAAAGAACTTGATGTAGATAAAAAATCTCTAGTTTGGGCTAGAGTTTTTGATACATATGGCCCTTATGAAAATGAAAAAAAGTTTTGTTCATATGTAATTAAAAGTGCGCAAGAAAACCATGCTATTTCTTGTAAAAATCCGCAATTAGAGCTAGATTTTCTTCATGTTGTGGATATTGCAAAAGCCTTCAAAGTAATTTTGCTTAATGATTTTACAGGTACAATTAATATCTCATCCGGTAACAGTATTTCTCTCAAAGGCATTGCACAATATATTTTAAAAAAGCTCAAAAAAGAAAAATTATTAGAGCTGAATCTTCATAGTAAAGATCAAAGAAAGATATATGGTAATAATACTCTATTAAAAAGCATAGGTTGGTCAGTAGAGCATGAAATTGATAGCGGGTTAGATGATCTAATTAATTTTTATTTAAATGAATAATCTAAAAATAGGCTATTGGCCTAATTCAAAATCTCTTGAAGCTCCTGGAGACAGAAGGCGTTTTATTTTTTACTTAGAAAGCAAAGGGCTTAGTTATGAAATTTACAACTCATCTAAAAATTATGATTTAGTCTATTTGTCTCAAGCAGCCGATATCAGTCAAATTAAAAAAATTAAAAAAACTGGAGCTAAGGTTTTCTATGACAATATTGATTCTTACTCATCAGAAGGATTTTCATTTGAATCATTCTTTAGAGGAACGGCAAAATACTTTATGGGTAGAAATCGTTACCTAATAATTAATTACACCAATTTTTTAAATAATAATGCTTTGCCAAGCGCAGATGCAGTTGTTTGTGCTTCTATAGAACAACTAAATATTGCACGCAACTATTCATCAAATGTATTTTGCATACCTGACCATACCCATAATGAAGATGTATCTTTAAAAATTGACTATACTTCTAATAAAATTATAAATATAGGATGGGAAGGTTTAGGATCTAATGTCTACCAACTAAATATTCTTAAAGATGTTTTAAAAGAATATGCCAAGACTCATGAATTTAATATTCATGTAATTAGTGATAAGTTTTCGTATAGATATATGAATAAATTTTTTAAAGTTGAGACTCAAAACCTTTTAAAGAAAATTTCTAAAAATATTATTTTTCATGAATGGGAAAGCCATTCTTATTCTTCAATTCTTAGTTCTTGCGATTTTGTAGTCATCCCAATTGATTTGAAAAATAAAATGGCTTCTGGAAAGCCTGAAAATAAGTTAATAAATATATGGAAAATGGGTTTGCCTGTTATTACTTCAAGCACTAATAGTTATAAAAGAGTTATGGATGACTGTGGTCTTGATCTTTATTGTGAAAATAAGAATGAATGGGTCAATAAATTAAAAATGCTATCTGACGATAATGATTTAAGAAAAAGGTTGGCAAAAAAAGCTTATAATTATGCTATCGAAAACTACGGTCAAGATGCTGTTATAAGTAGGTGGGATGCAATGTTTGATTCTTTTTTTAAATGATAGTTTATAGAAAATATATTCATGAAAATGACTATGATTCATATAAGATTTTTTGTGAGAAGAATTTTGGTAAAGGTTGTTATCAATCAAAAGCAGATCATATAAATTGGCTTGAATCCAACCCATCTCATTTCATAGATGTGGCTGCTATAGATAATAAAATTATTGGCTGTTTTCATGGATTTAAAGCTCCTGTAAAGGTAAATAATAAAACCATATTATTTTATTCACTTCATGATCTTATGGTAGACAAAGAAAAAGGTTCTCAGCTAGGATTAAAATTAATGCAAGGAGGAATTATCCAAGATGTTCCAGTAATTTTATCAGGTGCGGTTGGAAGAATATCTAGAGCATACAAAAGACTTGGCTCTCTTCAATTCAAATCGCATTGGTATAGAAAATTTATAATTCCAATAAAACCTTTCAAATTCTTTTTTCTCAATAGGCTAAAAATTAAGTATATTCAAGATTCAATGGAATTTAATTTTATAAATAACAAACAAAGCAATTCACAGAATCTTATTGCCCCCATATTAGATTCATTTTCATATGAAAATGAATCTTCCAAAAATTTCTTTAAATGGAGATTCCTGCAAAAAGATTCTCCTTTAACTTTCTTTGTATCTGATGATAGCCACAACAATATAATAATTTTTTCACTAGGCGTAAGAAAATTTATTCCTTTTTTAAGGGTTATATCTGTTAAAAATGATAATAATAATGCGATTGCTCATGAAATGCTTAAATCTGTAGAACTCTTTGCTTCTCGATCTGGAATACCTGTAATTTTATATTCTGTTACTGAAGATAGCCCCCCACCAAAAATACTTAAATATAATAAATATAAAAATTTTCCTAACTCATATATATTTTCAAAAAAAAATAAGCTTACTGACGATATCTCCATAAATGGTTTCTCAACTGATTTGGGTTTTGATAGTTATTCATTTAAAGGATTCAATGATGGGTCTTGAGAAGGGAATTGTTACTTTATCCTTTGACTGTGAAGCAAAATGGGGGATGGCTGATCTAGATCTTGACTGGAAAAATAAGCTAACGGATAAAAACCTAACCGAAGCTTATGAATATATTTTAGATACTCTTAAAGAATATAATATACCATCTTCTTTTGCTTTTGTTGGAGGAATGACTGAAACCAAAGATAATTTTTTAAATAAGACCGAAAATCTTTTAAATTATAAAAATCATGAAAAATGGCTTGCACCAGTTTTTAAAGCAGCACAAGACAATGATGAGGGATGGTTTCTTCCTCATATTCTTGATTTATGCTTAAGAGATGAAATGCATGAAATTGCATCTCATGGCTATACCCATGTTCCCTTTGGCAATCTTTCAATTGAAGAGGTAAATTTAGAGATGCAGCTTATTCAAGATTGGTCAAAATCAAAAAAAATTAATTGTAAAACTATCATATATCCAAGAAATGAGATTCGATTCGAAGAGTTGCTAATTAATTATGAAATATATTTATATAGGAGTTCACCAAAACTTTTCGATAGAAAATATTTTCCGAAGTATATAAATACTTTTTTTGAAGAGTTTAATATTTTTAAGAAAAGCGAATCGCTCAACCTTACAAAAGGACTGTCTGGAGGTGTATTTATAAACTGGAAATATGGACCAAGAAGAATAATTCCCAACCTAATTTCAAGTATTAGATATCAAAGCATATTAAATGATGCTGTTAAGAAAAAAAATGTTGCACATTTTTGGACTCATCCCCATAATTTTATTACAGCACCTGAATCAAAGATAATTTTTGAAAAATTATGTAAATCTATTAAAAGAAAAGTAGATGCAAATCAACTTATAATAAAAAGACAGATTGATTTTATATAGAAACTATTTTTTAATTATAATTTTATATACCTCTTGGCTATTGAATACTATAATTTGTTAAAAAAATAATTGTAATTACTAATTAATGAAAAATATAGATAAAAAAGTCGTCGATGATTTTGGTGAAGAATGGGACCAATATAGCCAAAATGCTTCCTCAAAAACTGTTTCTGACAATGATCTAGAAAGTGCCTGGAATCAGTACTTTAATATATTTCCTTTTAGCGACCTTAAAGAAGGAGCTGAAGGTTTTGATATGGGGTGTGGAAGCGGCAGATGGGCTCAATTCGTAGCTGATAAGGTAGGTAAATTAAATTGCATTGATCCAAGCGAAAAAGCTCTTAATGTTGCAAAGAGAAATTTATCAAAATTTACAAATATAAGTTTTTATAATGCTTCGGTTAATGATGAAGTTCTAGAGAGAAATTCACAGGATTTTGGATATTGTTTAGGAGTTTTGCATCACATCCCTGATACTCTTGACGGAATAAAGGCATGCTCAGATCTTTTAAAGAAAGATGCACCATTTCTTATGTACTTATATTATAACTTTGAGAATCGATCCTTTTTATTTAAATCATTATGGAGAGTCTCTGATTTTTTTAGAAAGTTTCTATCATCTCTCCCTTCTAGTGTAAAAAGATTAATAACACCTATAATTGCTCATTTAATATACTTTCCATTAGCAAGATTTACTCTTTTATGCCATAAGCTAGGAATTAATGTTGAAAATTTTCCTTTAACTGATTATAAAGATAAGCCATTTTATTTTATGAAGACAGACGCTTTGGATAGATTTGGAACACGTCTTGAGAAAAGGTTCAGTAAAAAAGAAATAGTAGATATGCTCACTGAATCTGGTTTTAAAGATATTAATTTTTCTGATGGAAACCCTTGCTGGGTTTGCATATCAAGGAAAGCCTAGAAATAATTTTGTATACTACCTATTTGTAACCTTCAATAAAAATAAATATATAGTATTAATACCCAGTCTTAAAAGGTGAGTGAATGTAATTTTTCTCTGTCTATTTTTTAAATCTAGAAAAAAATATTCTCCTCCATCTCTTACATTGCTAAGGCCTAAATCAAAAATAGGCGTATCTAGTTTCCAGGAACAATAATTAAGTGCTAGTTGATCTCTTTTTGCCTTTTTTATATATTCTTGCCAACAAAGATGAAGTAAGCTCTCAGATTCATCAGTATTTTTACTAATTATTATATTATTTTCAAACAACCCTCTATTTCTTGGATAGGATTCTTTTTTATATTTTTCCATATGGGCTCTTATTCTCCAGAACCAATCAAGAGAATCCTCAATGCATTTCTGACCCTCTTTATATATACAATTTCTTTCGTAGTGCCTGTATAAAAAAAGATCTTCATTTTTTTTAGACACTTCATTGATGAGAGAAGAAATATTCCCTGTAATCTCAATATTACCATCTATATAAATACCAATGTCGTGAGTTGGAAGAAACTCTCTTGGATGAAATTTAATATATCTATTTTTATCTTTATCAGAAAAATTATCAAGACCATTAATAGGTTGCATAACCCATCCATCTGGAACATTCTCGTATGAGTCTGTAAAAAAAATATATTTTATATCATCGCTTATTTCCTTATGAACAACTGGCTTTTCATAATTTCCTGTTACACATGAATAAACAATTATTTTTTTATCTACCATATTTTTTGACTGTGGCTATTTAAATAGCAATTTTAATATTATCTAATTATAATGAATAAAAAAATTATTATAGGATATATTATGGAAAACAAGCTTATAGAAATAGTAGCTGAGGCACTAGAAATTGATCAAGATGAGGCAAGTAATGATCTTATGCTTGACCCAGAAGATAACTGGGACTCTATTGCAATGCTTTCTGTAATAGCTTCAATAGATGAAGAGTTTGATATTCAATTAGATGGAGATGAGCTTGCTGCTTGCACATCCGTATCACAAATACTGAATCTATTAAAAGATAATTCTTGAGTAACCCCACCTTAAAATCTTTATCAAAAGATTATTCGGTATCAATCATTTTTGCAGATAGACCATCTAATCAAGGCTTTCTTGTAAATATTTTTTATTTTTTTGAGGTTTTATTTTCACCATTTGCAAGTATCAGAATTTTTGATTACCGTTTTCTTCAAAGCAGGGCAATTATTATAAAAGAATTAAAAAAAGCAAATATTAATATTTCTAGTATAAAAATCTCAATATCACATAACAAAAAATCTTTTATTGCCTTGGTATCAAAAAATAACATCAATATTGCAGTTGACCATGAGTTAAGTTGTCGAAAGGTTTCACAGTCTTTAGAAAAAAAAATTAATGATGAAGTAAAGCCAGAACTGTTATCCACAATCGAATACATCAATATAGTAGAAACTTTAGTTAAAATAACAAATAAAGGTTGGAAATATTTTTATAAGCATGTAGAAATAAAAAAAATTAGTAATTTAAGTGATATTTATTTAACCAACTTTGGTAATGAGTCTATTTATTCTAAATTCTATGGCTATAATGGCACTCGGGTATGCATAAGCTCAGACAATTTAGAGATATTTAAATGATAGTATTAACAGGCGCCTCAGGGGGTATTGGATTAGAAATTTTAGAAGGTCTATCTAAAATTGACGATGTCTTGGCTATCTATAATTCATCTAAACCAAAAAATATAAAGTTACCTAATATTAAATTTGAAAAAGTAGATATATCTACTCCTGATGAGATATTAAGTTTTATTGATAGGAATAAAAAAAATCTTAAAAATGTAACCTTAATAAATCTAGCTGCAGTTTCAATTGATGGATTATTAGCAAATTATGATTTAAAAGATTGGGAAAAGGTTATTAGAGTTAATCTTTCATCTAATTTTCTTTTTTCTAGGTACCTAATCCCTCTAATGATCAAAGATAGATGGGGAAGAATTATTCATGTTTCCTCCACAAACTCTGCCATAGGAGCTGGAGCCTACTCTTCTTCTAAGACAGGTTTAGAAGGTCTTTCTAAGGCCTTATCAAGAGAATATGCAAGATATAGCATCACCTCAAATATAATTAAATTAGGAGTATTTAATACTGGAATGTTTCATGCATTGTCACAAAAAAATCAGAAAGCTTTTTTAGATCAAATTCCCTCAAAGAAACTAGGACAAACCTCAAATGTAACTAACGCAATATCTTTTTTAATAAACTCAGAGTTTGTTAATGGAGCTACAATAACAATCGATGGAGGAGCGTCATAGTTATATGAAAACGAAAGATTATAATGTAAAAATATTAAAAGACATGACCCTTGATATTACTCTTGGGAGTGGTGTTTTTGAGCCGACTGGAACATCAACTGAGATAGCTACGGCTGTTTATGGTTATGTTGATATGCCAGGAAAAACTCTTGATTTAGGCTGTGGTTCTGGAGTTGTAGGGTTGGCTTTAGCTAAATCTAATAAAACTGATGGAATATTGTTTGCTTCCGATCTTAGTGAGGATGCTGTTCATTTTCTAAAAATTAATGCTAAAAAGTATGGTATTGATGTCGACGCAAGAGCAGGAAGTGTTTTCGAACCTTGGACTAATGAAAAATTTGATCTCATTGTTGATGACATATCAGGAGTCTCAGAGAGAATTGCTGCTATTTCGCCTTGGTTTAATGAGACGGCATGTGAGTCAGGAGAAGACGGCACTAAACTTGTAATAGAAGCTATAGAGCAAGCACCTAATCATCTTAATAAAAATGGCAAATTCTTTTTCCCAATTCTTTCATTATCTAATTCTGATAAAATTGTAACTTTCGCAAATAGTGTTTTCCACTCTGTTGAAAAAATTTCTTCTAGACAATGGCAAATGCCTAAAGAAATGACTATTCATAAGGAAGAACTTTACAAGTTAAGAGATAGCAAAATTATTAATTTTAAAGAAAAATATGGCTGGATGCTTTGGTCTACTGATGTTTATGTTGCCAGAGATCCAAAGTAGTTGATGAAAATCCAATCTTATATAGATAAAATAGAATTTATTGTTCCTAACAATAAACTTTCAAATGATGATTTGGTTAAAGAAAATCCATCATGGGAAGTAGATAAAATTTACTCTAAAACAGGTATTCATAACAGATATATTGCTGATGCTGACACCACATCTACTGACTTGGCCGTTGAAGCAGGAATATCTTTTTTCAATAAATATCCAGATTTAAAGGATGAGGTAGAGTACTTAATTTTTTGCACTCAATCACCAGATTTTTTTCTGCCAACTTCAGCATGCTTGATTCAAGAAAGGATTGGATTGAGAACAGAAATAGGGGCCATAGATATCAACCAAGGATGCTCAGGTTTTGTATATGCATTATCGTTAGCAAAAGGAATGATTGAAAGTGAGCAGGTTAAAAATGTTTTAATTATTACCTCTGAGACTTATTCAAAATATATAAATAATAAAGATAAGAGTGTTAGAACTCTATTTGGAGATGCGGCATGCTGTACTTTTATAAAATCAAAAGAAGCAGATACTGAACAAATTCATAAGGTTATTCATGGTACTGATGGCGCAGGTGCAGAACACCTCATAGTTCCTCATGGAGGTCACAAAAATCCAATTGATGAACTTTCTTTTATAGAAGAGGTAGATGCATCAAAGAATGTTAGATCACCATCTAATTTATTCATGAATGGCGCTGCCATATACACTTTTACTTTAACTAAAATACCCAAAATTTTTAATCAAATTTTAGAATCTAACAATCTATCAATAGATGACCTTGATTTAGTTATCTTTCATCAAGCAAATAAATTTATACTAGATGCTATGCAAAGGAAATTAAAAATACCTGATGAAAAAATGCATAGATCATATATGGAATATGGAAATACTGTTTCTTCAACCATACCAATAGGTATTAAAATTGAACAAGATGCAAAAGACGAGACTGAAAAAAAAATTGCTTTAATTTTAGGTTTTGGTGTTGGTCTTTCATGGGCCGGCACTATAATTAGATTCTAAATAATAACTTAATTCAACTTGTATAAATCAAATTATAAAATTTCTGTTTCTGGCCTTGGTTACGTAGGGCTTCCAGTGCTTGTAGCTTTTTCTAAAATCGATGAGGTTATTGGCTTCGATATAAATAGCCAAAGAATAGATAACTTAAAAAAAGGTTGGGATAAAAATAATGAAGTAGAGAAGATTGATCTCTTAAATAAGAACATCAAATTTTCTAATAAAATACAGGACATCAAAGAAGCTAACTTTCATATAGTTGCTGTACCAACTCCAGTTAGCGCAAACAATGAGCCTAATTTAGCACCCTTAATATCTGCATCAGAAAAAATAGGCTCGATTTTAAAAAAAGGGGATATTGTTGTCTATGAATCAACTGTTTACCCAGGTGTCACGGAAGAGGTATGTATTCCAATTCTAGAAAAGATATCTTCCTTAAATCTTGGAAAAGATTTCAAAGTTGGGTATAGCCCTGAAAGAATCAATCCTGGAGATACTGAGCATACTATTGAGAATATAGTTAAAGTTGTTTCAGGCTCTGATAAAGAATGTTTAAAGGCAGTTGCATTTACATATAAAACAATTGTTAAGGCAGGAGTTTTTGAAGCTGCCTCAATAAAGACAGCTGAGGCGGCAAAAGTAATTGAGAATACCCAGAGAGATCTCAATATTGCATTAGTAAACGAACTTGCACTAATCTTTAAAAAATTAAATCTTGATACTTCTGATGTTTTAGAAGCAGCAAATACAAAGTGGAATTTTTTAGATTTTAAACCAGGATTAGTTGGCGGTCATTGTATAGGTGTGGATCCTTACTATCTTACATTTAAGTCTAGAGAGCATGGGTACGAGCCTCAAGTTATTCTTTCTGGAAGAAAAATTAATGATTCTATGGCTAATTTTATTGCAGAACAAATTCGTGCAGAGATTGAAGAAAAAGGCATTAAAAAGTGCATAGTTTCTATACTAGGAATAACTTTTAAAGAAGACTGCCCTGATATGAGAAATTCAAAAGTTATTGATATTATTAATGACTTAAAAAAATTAGACATCGAAATTCAGATTACTGACCCCTTGGTTTCACCTGAAGAGGTTTATAACGAATGTGGTTTAAAATTAACTTCGCTTTCAGATTTAAAACCTTGTGATATTTTACTAATGGCTGTTGCTCATGAAAGTTTTAAAGCACTTGATAGAAATCATATCAAAAACTTCATTGTTGATAATGGGAGTATTTATGACCTTAAAAATTTATATAAAAAAGGTACATTTGAAAATTTAGGCATTGGGCATTGGAAGTTGTAAGGTAGTTTTTTATAATAAATAATGATTAAAGTTTTAAGAATATTAAATAGGTTTAATATAGGTGGACCTACTCATAATGCTACTTTTTTAACAAAATATCTGGAGCCTGAGTATAAAACCAAACTTATTGCTGGAAAAAAACTAGATTCAGAGGCTGGCTCTGAATTCATTCTAAAAAATTATGAAATAGATTATGAAATTATTAATGATATGAGTCGCTCAATAAATTTAATAAAGGACTTTAAATCGTTTATAAAAATAAGAAGAATCATTAGAGACTTTAAGCCAGATATTGTTCACACTCATGCATCAAAATCAGGGGCATTAGGCAGGCTTGCTGCAATAAATATGAATGTGCCTGTGGTTGTTCATACTTTTCATGGTCATGTTTTCCATTCATATTTTGGATATCTCAAGACAAAGTTTTATATATTACTAGAAAGGTATCTAGCCTCAAAATCATCAGCTATCATTGCAATTAGTAAACTTCAACAAAAAGAACTAACTCATGATTTCAAAATATGCTCATCAGAGAAAATGCATGTTATACCTTTAGGTTTTGATTTAGATAAATTTCGATCTAATGTTGCTTTTAATAGAAATCTGTTTAGAAAAGAATTTGGCTTGCTTGATGAAGAGATTGCAATTGGCATTATAGGAAGACTAACCCCTATAAAAAATCATACTTTTTTTCTTGAATCCATAAAAAGTATTCAAAATAGAACATCAAAGAAATTTAAAGTTTTTATAATAGGTGATGGTGAAGATAGAGGCTATCTTGAAGAGCTAGCAAACAAACTTGAATTAAAAACTAATTCATCATGTCAAAGTGACCCATTAATTTACTTTACATCATGGCGCAAAGATATGGATGTGATTTATTCTGGTTTAGATATAGTAGCCTTAACATCTTTAAACGAAGGAACACCTGTTACATTAATAGAAGCTCAGGCAGCAAATAAACCAATAGTTTCTACAAATGTTGGGGGTGTTCTAGATGTTGTTCTTGAAGGAATTACTGCTAAAACATGCTCTAAAGATGATATTAATAGTTTTTCTCAAAATCTGAGGGTCTTAGTTGATGATAGCGATTTAAGAAATAAAATGGGGGCCTCGGGTTACAGTCATGTTTCTAGCCTTTTTAGCTATAAAAGACTGGTTAAAGATGTAAACATGCTATACAGGAACCTCTTAACTAAATGAAAAAAGTATCTAAAAACCCCCTAACAAATAAGGACTATATAATTCCTGAATTACTTGATGATAAGAAAAACATAAATAATTTTATTTCAAAAAATCAAGGCAAACCTATTGTATTGGTTCAGGGCCTTGGGTTCGTTGGGTCTGTTATGTCCATAGTATGTGCCAATGCTTTGAATGAAGAATATGCGGTCATTGGGACTGATTTACCATCTGTAAGCTCGTACTGGAAAATAGCCTCTATAAATGATGGTTTTTTTCCTGTTACATCTTCAGATCCCAAAGTTGAAGAGTATTATCTTAATGCAAAGAAAAAAGGTAATTTTTATGCCACATATGATACTTTTTCTTATCAATTTGCTGATATTGTTATTGTAGATATAAATCTTGATGTCCAAAAAGAATCCACACTAGATTATGAATTATCTGGATTTGATGTTGATTTGAATGGATTCAAATCAGCTATTCGAGATATTGGTAGGAATTGTAAAGAAGACGTTCTTATTTTGATTGAAACCACAGTACCTCCAGGAGCTACAAAAACTGCATCAAAAATTATCAAAGATGAGTACCTAAAAAGAGGTCTATCCTTTGATAAGGTTTCTATTGGGCACTCTTATGAAAGAGTAATGCCTGGGCCAAACTATATTGATTCAATTCAGAATTTTTATAGAGTTTATTCAGGTATTAATAAGGAAAGCGCTAAAAATGTTGAGAGTTTTTTAAGAACCATTATCAAGACTGACGAGTATCCTTTAACAAAACTTGGGAATACAAATGCCACTGAAATGTCTAAGGTTCTTGAAAATTCATATAGAGCAATGAATATCTCTTTTATGGTTGAGTGGTCAAGGTTTGCTGAAGAGGCCGGTGTAAATTTATATGAAGTTGTTGATGCAATTAGAATGAGACCCACTCACAAAAATATTATGCTACCTGGAATAGGTGTGGGAGGATACTGTTTAACAAAAGATCCATTATTAGCTAGTTGGTCAAAGCAAAATATTAATGGAGATGGATATCAAGGTTTGCCTATGAGTGAACAAGCAGTTTCTACCAACGATCAAATGCCTATGTATGCATTTAGTTTTTTGCAATCGTTTTTTAGAGGTGAATCACTAATAGGCAAGAAGGTTCAACTGCTTGGTGTTTCATATCTTTCAGGTGTTGGAGACACTAGGTACTCACCTGTAGAAATCTTTTATAAAAATCTTATAAATATTAAATGTAATGTATCTCTTCATGATCCGTATGTAAGCTATTGGGAAGAGCTTGGACTCACAGTAAGTCAAGATTTAGGAGACTTTGATGGTATGGATATTGTAGTATTTACTACTGGCCATTCAGAATATGCTAACAATAAAATAATAATAAATAATCTAAGTAATTTACAAAATATATTAATTTATGACACCATCGGCGTCTTAAGCAATGAAGAAATAGAAATACTATCAAAAACCAATACTGTAAAAGTCTTGGGAAGAGGCGATATTTAAACAAGGAAATTTTTTAATGAAGAAAGTTATTATACTAGGAGGAGCTGGTTTTATAGGGCTTAATATTGCCAGGTACCTAATTAAGAATAGAAACTATGAAATTACCATAGCTGATAATCTTTCAAGGGGAAAAATGGATTCTTATATGGAAGAAATCCTTTCTGAACAAAATGTCAATTTCATTGAAGGAGACTTTACAAAAGAGTCTGCATTCGACAATCTTGAAAAAGACTATGATTATTGCTATATGCTTGCTTCGGTTGTTGGTGTTAACAATACCTTAAAAATTCCTGGTGAAATTATAAGAATAAACACATCGCTAATTTTAAATACTTTAGAATGGCTAAGAAAAGGATCAGCTAAAAATGTGGTCTTCACCTCAACAAGTGAAAATTATGCTGGAACGATTGATAGGTTTGGATACGATATACCTACACCTGAAGATATTCCTTTATCAATAGTAGATATTTCACACCCTAGATACACGTATGCTGTCACCAAAATATTAGGAGAGTCTGGTTTTTTGAATTATTCAAAATCATATAATTTCAATTGCACAATAGTTAGGTATCATAATGTTATTGGACCAAGAATGGGCTTCAAGCATGTAATACCTCATTTAGCAGAAAGATTTCTTATGAATAAAGAAAATCCATTTTTAATGTATGGTCATGACCAAACAAGAGCCTTTTGTGATATTCAAGATGCAGTTGAAGGAACTGTTCTTGCGATAGAGTCAGATAAATCGAATGGTGAAATATTTCATATTGGCTCAGATAAAGAAATTTCTATAGAAAAATTGATAAAGTCATCTGGAGAATTTTTTAATTACAAGGGTGATTACAAGGAAGCACAAACCTATCCAGGTTCAACTAACAGAAGATGTCCTGATATTTCTAAGGCAAATGAGCTTCTGGGGTTTGTTCCAAAGGTTCAATGGGAAGACTCATTAAAAGAGACCCTTGCTTGGTATCAAGATTTTTTTGAAAAAGGTGAAATAGCTTTTGAAAAATCATTTGAGAAACCAGAAAATGTATAAGTTTTGTAAAAGGTTATTAGATATTTTCCTTTCCTCAGTTGCAATTTTCATTCTTCTTCCTTTATTTATTCCCATTGCAATAATTTTAAAATTTACTGGAGAGGGAGAGGTATTTTATCTTCAAGAGAGAGTTGGGTTGAACAATAAAGCAATTAAAATTTTTAAATTCGCTACTATGTTAAAAAATAGCGAAAACATTGGCTCTGGAATTTATACAGCAAAAAATGATTCAAGGATATTACCTTTAGGTTCATTTCTAAGAAAAACAAAGATTAATGAGTTACCCCAAATACTTAATATATTTTTTGGCGATATTAGTATTGTTGGCCCCAGACCTCTTATAAGAAAAACTTTTGATTTATATGATTTATCTAGTAGAAAGATAATATCCTCAATGAAACCTGGACTAACTGGTGTTGGATCTATTTTTTTTAGAAATGAGGACGAATTACTCCAAAAAAGTATATTACCGTTAGAGGAGTTTTATGCAAAAAATATTACGCCATATAAAGCTAAGCTAGAGATTTGGTATTTTAATAATAGAAGTTTTTACTGCGATTTAAAGATTATTTTTTTAACCGTATGGGTAATCTTATTTTCTAAATCTAAATTAGCTGAGAAATTTTTGAAAAATCTTCCCAAAAGTATGGATATTTCGTGATAGATGTTTCTAAAATTTCTAATATAGCCCCTTATAATAAATTTTTAGAAGAATATAACAAGGCACTTTCATTAAACCAGCCTAATATTGAGGCTATATGCATTAGTTCGTTTGATAAGAGTAAAAATGAGCCTGATTCTAGGTATGTAAATTTAAAATATATTATCAATAACGAATGGATTTTCTTTTCAAACTATAACAGCCCTAAAGCGATACAGTTTGATTCTATCAATAAAATATCTGCATCTTTTTTTTGGCATAAGACAAATTGTCAAATAAGAATTAAGGGCACAATTAAAAAAACTGCTTTAAAATTTTCTGATGATTATTTCAAACCAAGAGATAAATCAAAAAATTTGTTAGCTATAACTTCAAATCAATCTAGCCCAATTGATTCTTATGAAAGCTTTATAACAATGTATAAAAATTTTGAAAATGAAAAATTAGATCACTCTATAAGACCAAAATACTGGGGCGGTTTTTCATTTACTCCTTATTATTTTGAATTTTGGAATGGAGAGCCCAGTAGATTAAATAAAAGACAAGCTTTTTATTTTGAAGAAAATAATTGGAAATCATTATTTCTTCAACCTTAATGGATATTAAATATTTACCTAACTTGATAATTAGTTTAAAATTCCTACCAAATGTTAATTGTAGTTAATAAAAATTTACCATCATCAAAAAATTCCCTTTGTTAAATTATTAACATTCTCATGTTTCTCACCCATAACCCTTAAAAGAGGCCAATCATAGCTACTAATAAAAAAAATATCGTTCCAATCAATGAAAAAATAAGAGCATCCAATATTATGCTTATAGCATCTAGTGGAGAAAAAAAAGGTCTTGTCAGTTTAGTTGATGCATTACAATTAGCTAAGGCTGAGTCACTCGATCTTGTTCAGGTATCTCCAAATGATTCCAACCCTGTGGTTTGCAAACTCCTTGATTATGGCAAACATATTTTCGAAAAGAAAAAAAATGCTTCATCTTCTAAGGTTAAAACTAAGAGAAATACCACAAAAGAAATTAAATTTAGACCATCTACCGATCTTGGTGACTATAATATTAAATTAAAAAAGATTAAAAGCTTTATTATTGATGGAGATAAGACTAAAATAAGCGTTCGATTTAGGGGCAGAGAAATATTGAATAGTGACATGGGTTTAAATCTATTAAATAGATTGAGAGATAACTTGGCAGATATTGCGCAGGTTGACCAAGAGCCTTCGCTTGAAGGAAGGCAGTTACTAATGGTATTGTCGCCTATAAAAAAGAAATAGTAATATAAATTAAAGAATATTATGGGATATAAATTAAAAACACATTCTGGTGCTGCCAAGCGTTTTAAAAAGACAGGATCTTCTGTAAAAAGTAAAAGTGCAAACAGAAACCACATACTAACGAAACAGTCTACAAAAAGAAAGAGACATAACAGGGGTCTAAATAAGCTAAGTGGTACAGTGCTTAAAATGGCTTCAAAACTTATTAGATAATTATGCCAAGAACAACAAAATCAGTAACAGCTAAAGCAAAACATAAAAAAGTCTTAAGTGCTACTAAAGGCCATTATGGTGCAAGAAGTAGACTTTTTAGAACTGCTAAACAGTCAAATATTAAATCACTTCAGTATGCATTTAGAGATAGAAAAAATAAAAAAAGAGCATTCAGATCATTATGGATTGCTAGGATTAATGCAGCATCTAGAGGATTAGGAGTTTCTTATTCGAGGCTAGTTCATGGCCTTGCTAATCAAAACATTGAGTTAGATAGAAAGATTCTTTCTGATATTGCAATCAATGATCCATCTTCTTTTGAGACAATTCTTAAAAAAGCAACAAGTTAATTCTGCTTTATCTGCCTTAATTAAATGTCATTAGACAAAGACATTAATCTTCCCAAGGTATTTCATAAAGAAGGGTCTATTCATCCTATAAATGAGATGAAAGATTCTATAATGAATCTTTTAAATTCATACGGCTTTCAAACAATTACTGGACCTGAAATAGAAACAGAGCAGTACAATTTTGATATGCTTAATATTAAAGAATCTCATCCTGCACGTCAGATGCATGATACTTTTTATGTCAATGACAAAGAGTACGTATTGAGAACCCATACTTCGCCGGTTCAGATTAGAAGCATGCTTGCAAATAAACCACCATTAGCTTTTGTATCTGGTGGTAAAGTTTATAGAAAAGATGATGATGCAACACATTTGCCAATGTTCCATCAGGTAGAGGGAATATATGTCGATAAAGAGGTAAATTTTGCACAGCTAAAAGATCTGATATATAAAATAATCTATTCTTTATTTGGTGAAAAGATTGAATTAAGGTTCCGTCCTTCTTATTTTCCTTTTACTGAGCCCTCAGCCGAGGTTGATATTTTATCTACTGATGGGAAATGGCTAGAAATACTAGGATGTGGAGTTGTTAATCCAGTAGTTTTAGATAATTGCAATATTTGTTCAAGAGAATTCAAAGGTCTTGCTTTTGGCCTTGGCATTGAAAGGATAGCCATGTTAAAGCATGGAGTAAAAGATATAAGAGACTTTTACAAATCTAATTTAGATTTTCTAAATCAATTTAAATGAAAATAGCATATAAGCATCTTATAAATTTTTTAGTAGATAAGCCTTCAATTAAGGATGTTTCTGAAAAATTATTTCAGTTAGGTCATGAGCATGAGATTGAAGAATCTATTTTTAATATGGAATTTACCCCCAATAGAGGAGATTGCTTATCATTATTAGGTTTGGCTAGAGAGCTAAATGTTTTTTATAAAACGAATCTAGATTTAAATATATACAATCCAACAATTAAAAGTCTAGATTTAAATTTTACCAATAATGTTGTTAAAAATTGCCCTTCAATTTTCTTTTTAAATATAGAAATAGAAGATAAGGTAACCAAGTACAATGATTACCTGGAAGAGTATTTTACAGATCTGAAATTAAATAAAAATAATTTTTTTACTGATGTATCCAACTTCATAGCATATGAGATGGGCCAGCCAACTCATTGCTATGATTTTGATTTATTTACTGATAACAGTATCGTGCTTACGAATAAGATAATTGAAAATAAATTTAAAACTTTATTTGATAAAGATATTGAACTAGATGGAACAGACATGGTTTTTACCAACCATAATAAAGTGATAAATTTGGCAGGTATAGTAGGGGGTATGGAGACTTCATGTTCTAAAAAAACTCAAAATGCTTTAGTGGAATGCGCTTATTTTCTGCCAGAATCAATAATAGGTAGAGCAATTAAATATAATGTTCAATCCGATGCATCACATAAATTTGAAAGAGGCGTCGATCCACAATTTCAAGAAAAAGTTCTTAGGCGATTTATTCAGATTGTTAGCGAGCATTCAAAAATATCTAAAGTTGAGCTATATAGCAATTCATCTAAAGAGTTCAATCACAAAGAGTTGGACATTGATCTTATTAAAATTAATAAAATCTTAGGCACTAATGAATCTAGTGATACTTATAAGAACGCTCTTATAAAACTTGGGTTTAAGGTTGATAATACAATAAGAGTTCCCTCTTTCAGAAGCGATATAACTAATCAAAATGATCTCGCTGAGGAGTTTGGAAGAGTGATAGGCTACGACAATATTTCAACTCAAGATATCAACCTTCCAAATATGCTAGATAAAAAAGTTAATCTAGTCGAAGAGAACATCAAATCATTTCTGGTTCATAAGGGTTTTTTTGAGGTTATAAATTATCCATTTTGTAATGACAATTTTGAAGACTCAATCAAAGTTGACAACCCTTTAGATAGTAATAGAAATTATTTAAGAACAAGTATCATGGATTCTCTGGTATCTAATGTTATTTACAATGAAAAAAGGCAAAAAGATTCAATCAAGATTTTTGAAATTTCAGATGTTTACTCATCAAGCAATATAATCGTTGATAAAAGGCTTGCAATTGCAATATCAGGAAGGCAGGGCCATAACTTTAAAGAATTTAATAAAATTTTGGACAAAAAATATCTTTCTAGCTTATTCAAGGAATTAAACTTAGACATAGAAAAAGACATAATTAATATCCCTAAAGAAAAATTAGATTCTAAATCAAAAGCAAAAATTTTTGCCATTGAAATTAGCATCAAAGACTTAAAGAATGGCTTTAATAGGCACTTTAATCCTTGTAAAAAAAGAGGGGAATATATTCAGTATGAGCCAATTTCCGAATTTCCAACCACTTCTAGAGATTTATCATTTTCAATAGAGGACTCTTCAGTTGTAAACCAGCTTATTAATATATTAGACTCCATAGATGCCAATTATTTAAAAGAGTCATTTATGTTTGATTACTATAAAAATACTGAAACAAATATAACCAAAGTTGGGTATAGATTTATATTTCAATCTCATAGCAAAACATTGACCGATCTTGAGATAGATAAGATTGTGAGTGACATAGTCGACCCTATACTCTTAATAGATTCAGTTTCAATACCAGGTTTAAAGAATAAATTAAACCAGAAATAATTTTTTAAAAACCATAATTAGTTTACAATTAAGTTGTTTGTGAATTTAAATATAAAATATAAAATATGAAATATAAAAACCTTTATCTTTTTTCAATTATCCTTACTTTAACTGTATCACACCCTATTAAAGCGCAAGATTTTGATGAAAATTTTTTAGAGAGCCTTCCTGATGGGGTTAGAGACGATCTCATGAAAAGAAATTCAGGCAAGGAAGAGTTAGAAAAAGATAGATATAGACGTCCCTCATCGTTTATAGATAAGAAAGATGCAGGTAAAAAACTTAATGATTTACAAATACAAATAGACTTGCTCCAAAGTGAGTTATTAGAATCTAAAAAAGATAATGATATAGATAAAAGGTTTGGCTCTAAGATGTTTTCTTTAATGCAAACCACATTAATGCCATTTAACGAACCTAATTTTGATGGAAGTTATGTTTTAGATTTTGGTGATGTTCTTGAAGTTCAGTTAGTTGGCCAAAAACCTTCGTCTTATATAATGCCCGTCAAAAGAGATGGGTCTATTAATATTCCTGGCATAGGAAAATTATTTATATCAGGACTTTCTTTAGATAATGCAGTAAATACAATATCAAAGAAAATACAATCCTCTTATATTGGTGTTGAATCATATACAACTCTTGTTAGTGTTAGAGATATTCAAGTAATAGTTGCTGGAGATGTATTTAGCCCCGGACCATATACTCTTAATGGTAATTCTTCTTTATTTCATGCACTTGCTATTTCAGGAGGTCCTTCAGATAACGGTTCATATAGGCAAATAGAGCTTGTTCGTGACAACAAAATTATAGAAACGGCTGATATTTACGAAACTTTTATAAGCGGAACATCAAATTTTTCTACTAGATTAAGATCTGGTGATCTTATCTTTGTAAGACCTGTATCAAATCTGGTTTCAATTCTAGGTGCTGTAAAAAGACCTGGAATATACGAGCTAAAAGTTGACGAAAATCTCTCGAAGGTTATTGGTTTTGCTAATGGTGTTAATAATAAAGCTGACTTATCGCAGATAAGATTAGTTAGGATAAATAATGGCACAATCTCTAATTTAAAAATTAATTCATTATCTGATTTTGACGATATGCTTTCTAGGGATAGTGATAAGGTGGTTATAAAAAGTTTCTCTTATAGAACGGTTGAAGTTGAGGGGGCTGTAAACAATCCTGGTAAATACCTTATTAATGAAGGATCTGGTATATATGAGCTAATATTAATAGCAGGCGGCTATACTGATAGTGCTTATCCCTTTGGTGGTGTTCTGGAGAACAATCAAACAAAGGTAATCAATAAAAAAGCTGCAGAAAAGCTTTATGATTCGTTCATTGATGAACTTTCAAGAGCATCCTCAGTTACTGGTTCACAACAAGGGGAAATGACCTTCATTGCTGAAATTCTTGATGAAATAAAAAATAGCAAAGCTTCAGGAAGGGTGAGTGCTGAATTCAATCTTGAAAAACTAAAAAATGATCCATCGCTAGATATTCTTTTGCAGGATGGAGATAAAGTAACCATTCCTGAATTTCTAGACCATATTTATATTTTTGGTGAAATTAATACTGAGGGAACTATTAGATACCAAGAAGGCGCTGATGCTAGATATTATATTGATAAAAAAGGTGGTTACAGCCCTTATGCTAATAAAAAAAATATATATGTTTTACATCCAAATGGTGAAACCTCATTAGTTTCTTACAATAGGAATATTTTTAAGAAACAACGCAATACTGCTTTTGAAATTTATCCAGGTTCAGTGATTTTTATACCTCGAGAAGGGGTCAAAGTTCCGTTTTCGGTTGCAGCTCAGGCATATGCCTCAATTTTAGGTAATATTGGAGTATCACTTGCATCTGTATCTGTTCTAAAAGACTAGTCACCATAAGCTAATAATGTTGCCAAGATTAAATTTTTTTTTATTTTTATATATTTTGATTATTGGACTGTCTTCAGACGTAAACTCTGATAGTTTTCAGTTCAATACTTATAATAATCATGGCATGGTTGGATTAATAAATACGCCAACAGCAAGATTTCATGAGGAAGGTTCTCATGGTTTTTCCTTTTATTATGGAACACCTGATCAAAAAATTCATATTACTTCATCGCCTTATGATTGGCTTGAAGCATCTGTATTCTATTCAAATATTAAAGAAAACCCTGTAGATTGTAATTTTCAGAATTGCCGAAAAGATAAAGGCTTTAATTTTAAGATAAGACTCAAAGAAGAAGGTTTATTGCCTGCCCTTGCTATAGGTATTAATGATATAGGTGGAACCGGTTTATATAGTTCTGAATATATAGTTGGAAGTTATGGCATTAATAAGCTCGATATGCATTTTGGGCTAGGATGGGGAACACTCAATGGCACATCAAGATTCAAAAATCCTTTAGGCTATATTTACGATGGTTTCAACGAAAGACCAGAATTAGAAAATATACAAGGAGGGCAGTTCGCACCAAAAACATATTTTTCAGGAGAAACTTTGACGCCTTTCTATGGAATTTCTTATGCTCTTCACCCTAAATTATTACTTAAAGCAGAGTATGATCCAATTTTAACAGAAAGATATGACATTCCTTATGATGACCCTAAATCTAGGATTACTTATGGGTTTGATTACCTCATTAACGACAATATAAATATTGGTATTGCTGCTGAAAGAGATAACTATATCTCATTTAGATTTGCTATCAAAAGAAGTTTGAAAGCTAAACAATTTAATTATAGTAAACCTAAAAAAACTCAAAATGAGAGCGCTGAAACAACCTTAATTAGAAATCTTCAAGCAAATGGATTGGGTGTTAATAAAATAGTTGAAAATGCTGACAGCATAGGCATAGAAATATCTCAATTTACCCATCCTAGTATTAGCTTAATAGAAGAAATAATAATGACTGCAAAAGGCGAAAGTGGAATAGAAAAAGATATTAAGGTTAATTATAAAATTGGAGGGCTTCAGGCTGAAACAGAGTTTGATCAATCATTTATAAATAGATCTAAATCAATCTATGAAAGACAAGAAGGCGCAGATAAGTTAATTCAAAATACAAGGTTAACAGTAAGACCATTTATAGCAGCTAGAGAGGACTTTATAAAGCTTTCTGTGTTACTTCAAAACGATGGTGAATATGTAATCAGAGATAACTTTTTCTTTGCATATAACCTTAAATATTCTATTTGGGATAACTTCGAAGACCTAACATATCCGGCAACTGAGGTTTTTCCAGCTGAAGTAAGGTCAGATGTAAAAGAGTACTTAAAAAACTTCGATGAAGGAATAACAATTGGAAGAGCTCAGTTTGATTATCATATCTCTCCAAAAGAAAATAACCACGTGATGGTTACAGCAGGAATACTAGAAGAAATGTTTTCCGGATACGGTTTTGAATATTTATATTTTGAGCATGACAAGGATTATGCATACGGTTTTGAAGTGTTTGACGTTGTGAAAAGAGATTATAGAGGGAGGTTTGGAACAAGAGACTACAAGAATACAGTCGGATCAGTAAATTTCTATTATAGAAATCAAAAAATATTACCCTTGGATGTCAAAGTTTCTTATGGAGAATATCTGGCTGGAGATAAGGGCTTAACTTTTGATTTATCAAGAACATACTCTAATGGGACTAGTTTTGGTGTTTTTGCAACCTTTTCTGATGTTACTAGGGAAGAATATGGGGAAGGATCATTTGATAAAGGCATATATTTTAATATTCCCATTGGAGATAGCATAGGAAGCTATACTTGGAGGCCTTTAACAAAAGATCCTGGTGCAAAATTGAATAGGAAACATACTCTATATGATTTATTAGTTAAGTTTCGTCCATACTATGATAGTTATTAAGTTCATATATTAGATGCATAATGTCCTATAAAGTATGTATAAAAGATACACAAATTAATTAGCATAAATAATATACATACTTAAAAAAACCTATATAATCCTTTTACTGAATATAATAATTTAGCTTAATTAATTGATGATTAATTAATTTATTTACGTTATATTAATGAATTATGGTATTTAAAAATCATTACGAGAGGAATGAGATATGAAAGTAAAAAATAATATAAATCTTTTAACCGCAACGTTATTAGTATTAGTAATGGGGTTATTATCTGTTGATGCATATGCTAATTCAGATATCTTGTCATCACAGGAACTTAATCAAATAGAAAATAGACTGGACGGTATGACGCCTAGAGAATTAAATGCTCAAAAAGCTTATTTGAGACTGGAATCTAATGCGCTTAAAGAGCAGCAAAGCTCTACACAAAGTCCTTCCAAAAGTAAAAGTATTACAAAAAGACTAGGCGAGATAACAGCTGAACTTTCTCTCATTCAAAAAGCTTTGATTGCTGTTGGTGCAGTTGCTATATTAAATAACAATGATAGTTACAATGACAACGTACCACCTGTAATTACAATTGTTGGATCTTCTCCAATGACTATTGAACTAGGCTCAACATTTACAGATCCTGGTGCTTCAGCTAATGATCTTTATCATGGAACAACATCCGTTACCTCTTCTGGAAATGTTGATTCTAATTCGGTTGGCACATACACAATTACATATACAGCAACAGATTTGTCTGGAAATACTGCTACGGCTTCTAGAACAGTTAATGTTGTTGATACAACGGCTCCTGTTGTTACTGTGACTGGAGATAATCCTGCCACTGTAGAACTTGGTGCAACATATACTGATGCCGGGGCTACAGCCTCTGATGCTTCAGGAACAGTTACTGTTGTAACTTCAGGTACTGTAGATTCAACAACTGTTGGAACTTACACTCTTACTTATACAGCTACTGATGCTTCTGGAAACGCAGGAACTGCAACAAGAACAGTTAATGTTGTTGATACAACGGCTCCTGTTGTTACTGTGACTGGAGATAATCCTGCCACTGTAGAACTTGGTGCAACATATACTGAATTAGGTGCGACATCTGTTGATGCTTCTGATACTCCTTCTGCTGATGGTAGTGTTCCTGGAACACTTCAAGTAGTGGCTTCAGGTACTGTTGATACAACAACAGTTGGTTCATACACAGTAACTTATACAGCTACTGATGCTTCTGGAAACGCAGGAACTGCAACAAGAACAGTTAATGTTGTTGATACAACGGCTCCTGTTGTTACCATAAAAGGTGCAAACCCAATAACTGTAGAGTTAGGTGGCACTTATACTGAATTAGGTGCGACATCTGTTGATGCTTCTGATACTCCTTCTGCTGATGGTAGTGTTCCTGGAACACTTCAAGTAGTGGCTTCAGATACTGTTGATACAACAACAGTTGGTTCATACACAGTAACTTATACAGCTACTGATGCTTCTGGAAACGCAGGAACTGCAACAAGAACAGTTAATGTTACTGATACAACAGCGCCAGTATTTACCTCCTCAGCTACTTTTAATGTAATTGAAGGGCTTACAACTATTGGTTCTGTTTCAGTCGATCAAAGTACAGTTGCTACAAAAGGAGATGTTGTATTCACCATTGATAGTAATGACATAAGCATTGGTTCATCTTCTGCTATATTGACATTCAACTACGCGCAAGACTACGACAGCATGTACGATTCAGAGGGTAGACTTTATTATACTGCCGTCGTAACAGCTACGGATCCAAGTGGAAACGCTACCAATCAAACAATCACAGTTACTGTATTGAATGATCCAAATGACGATACTGGTAGTGAAGACGCTACAGGAACTGGAACTGGTACTGGTACTGGAACTGGAACAGGCACAGGTACAGCTGGAGATTTAGCCCCTGTGATAACAGTTACTGGTGGAGCTGCGACTACTCATGAAATGGGCTCAACTTATATAGACGCTGGAGCAACAGCTATTGATGATTATGATCCTAATCCTGAAATAGTAACTTCTGGTAAAACTTGGCTCGATCAAGCAGGCAGTCCATATGTTGATGCTGCTAACCTTGGCACATATACGATAACTTATACTGCAACAGATGATGCAGACAATAGTTCAACAGCAACTAGAACTGTTACAGTTGTAGATACTACTAGACCTGTATTTACTTCATCAGCTAATTATAGTGTTCTTGAAGGACTAACAACTGTTGGTTTTGCTACCGTTGATCAAAGCACAGTTGCTACAAGAGGAACTGTTGTATGGGATATTCTTAGTAATGACATGACTATAGACTCATCTTCTGCAGAGATTAAGTTTATATATGCACAGGACTATGACAGCATGTATGACGAAGAAGGTAAGCTTGAATATACTGCTCTTATTAAGGCAACAGACCCAAGTGGCAACTATAAAATACAAGAAATCACTGTTACTGTATTAAATGATCCAAATGATGATACTGGTAGTGAAGATGCTACAGGTACTGGAACTGGAACTGGAACAGGTACAGGTACTGGAACAGGTACAGTTAATGACCAAGCTCCTGTTATTACACTAAATGGCTCAGCCGCAGTTACTCATGAACTAGGTGACACTTATATAGATGCTGGAGCAACAGCTACTGATGATGGTGGTGGTGTTATTACCGTCGAGACTTCTGGTACTGTGTGGGCTAACCAGACAGGTAGTGTGTATGTTGATGCTGGTGTCTTAGGAACTTATACAATTACCTATACGGCTACTGACCTTGCTGACAATACTTCAACAGCAACTAGAACTGTTACTGTTGTTGATACAACTGCACCAGTCTTTACATCATCAGCTAACTTTAGTGTTCTTGAAGGTTTAACATCAATTGGTTCAGTTACCGTTGACCAACAAACGTTTAACAGAATCTATGAAAGTGGAGCTGGAGTGATTGTATTTACTATTGATAGTAGCGATATTAGTATAGATTCATCCTCAGCATTACTAACATTTAATTATACTCAAGATTATGACAGCATGTATGACGAAAGAGGTGCTCTTGAGTATACTGCGGTTGTAACTGCAACAGATCCAAGTGGAAACGCTGCTAATCAGACAATCACAGTTGCTGTATTAAATGACAACAATGATGATACTGGTTATGCTGAAGGTGCAACGAGTACAGGTACTGCAACAGGTACTGGTACAGGAACTGGTACTGGCACACCGTAAGTTATTATAAATAATGAGCCTTGGTAAAAAAGATATATCGAAAAATATATCAACCAAGGCTCATATTTCACTTGAAATAAGTGAACAAATTCTTAATACATTTCTAGTATTACTAAAAAAAAATACTCTTAATACAACTGTAAAAATATCCAACTTTGGAACTTTTGAAAGGAAGGTTACTCCTCAACGGATTGGTCGTAACCCTGTGACTAAGAAAGAATTTGTAATAAAACAAAGATTAAAATTAGCTTTTAAAAGCTCAAATACCATCAAAACTCTCTTAAATTAAATATTTATGGTCGGGATGGCCGGATTTGAACCGACGACCACTACACCCCCAGTGTAGTGCGCTACCAGACTGCGCTACATCCCGTTTATTTATATATATTCTTTATTTATATATATGTATAATAATATTAACTTGTTACCTAATTCAATTAGGTAATATATATTTAAAACTAATTTATTTCTAATAAAATATGAGAATTATTTTTGCAATCACGCTTTTTTCATTTAATTTTATATCTGCAAGTGAGTTACTTATTTCTACCTCATCTGGTATTACAGATGGATATTATAAAAATAAAGTTATTAATTGGGATGATATCCCTTATGCTCAACCACCAGTTGATGGTTTGAGATGGATGGCTCCAAGAAAAATTGATAATAAGGATGAGTTAATCAAGCCTAAAGCTAATAATTTTTGTATACAAAAACCAAGTGGAATGGGTGGCTCTGATTATACTGGAGATGAATTTTTTTCTGGATCTGAAGACTGTTTATATCTTGATATTAAGGCACCCAAAATAAAGTCCGATAATTTATTGCCTGTTATGTTTTGGATTCATGGAGGAGGCAATACTTCTGGCCTCAAAGATATATATGATTTTTCAAAAATGGTTAGGAGGCATGATGTAATAGTTGTAACTATTAATTATAGGCTAGGACCTTTTGGGTGGTTTACTCACCCCTCAATACAGGATTTACAGCAGAATATAGATAAAACCTCAAATTTTGGAACACTTGATATTATTGCTGCATTAGAATGGGTTCAATCAAATATTTCATTTTTTGGTGGCGACCCAGATAATGTTTCTATTTTTGGTGAATCTGCTGGAGGACATAATGTACTTAGCTTACTCGTTTCTAATAAAGCCAAGGGTTTGTTTCATAAAGCAATTAGCCAATCTGGATATACGACATCAATTACAAGAAAAAATGCGTATAAACAAGAAACAGCTTCGTCTACGTTCCAGCACACAAGTTGGAAAATTGTTAATAAAATCCTCTCCAAAGAAGATGAGCTAATTAATCAAGCTGATATATCTAATATTAAAATTAGAACTATCCTTAAAAATTTATCTGCTAGAGATTTTTTTCTACATTATTCAGACAGACCTTCTTATCAAGAAGTACCCTTACTAACAGCAGATGGTTTTGTGATTCCTCTTGAGGGCTTGAAAAGCGCTCTTTCAAATAAAGATCATGTAAATATTGTACCTACAATTGCTGGTTCAAATAAAGATGAAGTTAAGTTATGGTTAGCCTCAGCTGAATATTTTGTTGGTCTTGAATATTCCTTTTTTGGATCTTTATTTGGAGTTCCAAGAGTTGCATTAAAGGACGAAGTAGCATTTGAACTATTCAATAGTTATAGAAGTAGAGCATGGAAATTACGAGGTGTAGATATTCCATTAAAGAGTCTAGCTTATGCAGGAAATAATGATCTTTATGCATATAGATATGACTGGGATGACCATAGAAAGTGGCCTGTTGCAAATTTTAAAAAATTAATTGGTGCTGCTCATGCAACAGAAATACCTTTATTAACAGGTAATAATAAGTTGGTTGGTGATTACGGGTTTTTAATATACCCTAACGGCCCATCTAAGTTTTTTTTATCAAAAAACATGATGAATTTTTGGACAAATTTTGCAAAGACTAGTGAGCCAGGAGTATCTTCAAACAATAAAGAATGGTTAAAATATGATGGCTTAAATAAGATAAACTCTAATTTTATGGTGCTTGATAATAGAAAAAATTTAAAAATGAATAGTGATCAAAATTCCTTTAAATCTTTAGTCAATGACTTATTTTATGAAAGCTCTTTAACTGAATTAGAGAAGTGTGTAGTACTGCTTCAAATGCTAACATTTGTTGGCGATGACTTGTATGATGACTATATTACATTCTATCCTGGCAAATGTAATAGAAAAGATTCAGAGAATTTTTTAATAGAAAATGCTAGCTTTATAGATTACTAATATGTGTATATATCTATTTTTTAGCTCTGTCTTTGAGTTTAAGAACTTCTATATCCTTTACTTTAATTAAATCAGCTATTCTTCTAATAAGCCTTTCTTCGTCTATATTAAGCTTAGAGTCAGCATATGCAATATCCCATAGAAAGCTTATTAAGGATTTTTTATCCTCATTTGTAAATTCTTTATTTATATCCTCAATAAACTCATAAAATGAAACACTATTTTTACTATAAACCTCTATTAATCTTAGAATTTCATTTTCATTTTTATTTACCTTTTTTGAAATTTTCTTTATTTCTTCGAGTAACAAAGCCTGCTCATCATAATCAATATCACCATCTGATCTTGCAACTTCATAAGCTAGCACCGATGCAGTTAATTCTATTTCAAACCTATCATTAATCTCTTCAACCTCTTTTGTTTTTTTAAATATGTTAAACATTTTCATTTAGAAGACTAGCTTTAGCATTGTCATAATAATAAGTAAACAAATAATAAACAGCGCTGAACATAATAAATAATAGTGTAGATACCCATGTCGAATAATTCTTTTCTATATACATTCCAATTAAACCAGCTAACAAAGAAAGAGTAAGAATAATCAGTAAGGACCAATCTTGCGAGAATTTATCCATAAGCTTATGATGAATATGATCTCTTCCTGGTTCCGACCAGCTTATACCCCTCCTTATCCTTGATAAAATGAGCGCTATACAATCTAAAAGTGGTATTGCTATAAACCAAACCATAGTAACGGGCGCAACTTCATAAAGTGTGTTTTGAGAAGCATATATAGTAGCCCACGCTACCCAAAAACCAATTATATTAGATCCGTGATCGCCTAAAAAAACAGCTCTCTGTTTACCAAAAATTGTTAAATTAAATAGAAGAAAACCCATCATTGATCCAATTAGCAAGATTAGCATAGAGTCATATATTAAACCCGAATAAAAACCCGTTAAGATTAAAGCCATCATTGCACACCCGGAGCATAGCCCATTGATGCCATCAATCATATTAAAGGCATTCATAACACCTACTACACAAAAAACTGTAAAAGGTATGCTTAATATACCAAGATTTACATCTCCAATACCAAATAAATTTCCAAGGGATTCAATATAAACTCCGGTAGTAACAATAATATAAATACATGCTAAGGCCTGGGCCATGAGCCTATAATATGGCTTCAGGCCTTTAATATCGTCTAGTAAAAATAAGAAAACCAAAGGAATAGAAATAACAATAATTTGATAGCTAAAATTAGGCATGTACCCATTCAGATCATTAAGATCTATATATAACTTTCCTGATATTAATAAAGAAATAAAGATGCCTATTCCACCAGTTAGCGGCGTTGGTCTATTATGAAACTTCCTACTTCTATCAGGTAAATCTATTAATAAATTATATTGTTTTGCATAATTTTGTAGAATTGAATTTACAGCCATTGATGCAGCTATGCTGATAATTAGATAGTCTATAATGATTGCTAATTCCATTTAATTTTTTTTACGAGTATTATAATTATTTGTTTAACGCTTTATGATTACAATTACAAACATTATACAATTACTACTTACAAAATTTACATTTTTATCATCTTATTTTTTTTAATAATGATATTCTGAGATAATATTTATGGATATTGAGCAAATTAAAAATCAACTAGAACTCGCGCAAACTGCTGCTGTAGAAGCTGGAAAATTGTTAGCAAATAACCAAGTTCTTCTTAAAAAACAAATTTTCTCTTCTCCAAAAGATATCAAGCTTGAGGCTGATATTTCTGCAGAAAAATTGATTAAAGGTATTATTTCGAGGCAAACTGATTTTGCGATCCTTGCTGAAGAAAGTGGAAAGTCACAAGAGGATTTAGAGCAAACATTTTGGGTGATTGATCCATTAGATGGCACTGCGAATTATCAAAGAGATATACCATTGTGCTGTGTTTCTATTGCCTTGATACACAAAATGCAGCCAGTTCTTGGTGTAATTTATGATTTTAATAACTTGGATTTATATACTGGACATATTGATGGTGAGGCTAAATTGAATGGGAGTCTTATTAGAGTATCTGATATAGAATCACCTGATACAGGCATATTGGTAACAGGTCTCCCAAATAATACAGATTACTCTGATCAAGGACTTTTGAAAGTAGTAAAAGATTTTCAGAAGTGGAGAAAGGTTAGAATGATAGGGTCTGCTGCTATTGCATCATGCTATGTTGCCTCAGGAAAAGCTGATGTTTATAAAGAATTTGGAACTTATATTTGGGATGTTGCTGCAGGTGCAGCCATCGTAAATGCTGCAGGAGGAAAAGCTGAAATAACTAATTATAGAGATACTTTTCAAGTAGATGTTTATTTCTCAAATTCTAAGATTTCAAAATAGTTTATGAAAAGCATTATTTGGTTAAGAAGTGATTTAAGGATAGATGCTAACTCAGCATTTAGAGCTGCATGCGATAGTTCATCCGAGGTTCATGCAATATTTTTATACTCTAAAGGTCAATTAGATAAACATAATGAGGCGAATGTTAAACTAGATTTCCTTCTTGAAAATTTAAAGTGCTTAAGCAATAAACTTAAAAAGCTTAATGTTCCATTATCAATTATAGAAAGCTCAGGATTCCATGAGGACCCTGAAATCATTTTAAAAACTGTAAGAGAAAGAGATATAAGTAAAGTATTTTTTAATAAACAGTTTGGTGAAGACGAACAAAAGAGGGATAAAGAAGTTGTAAATACTTTAGAGGCGTCTAGTATTAAAGTCGAGTCTTTTAATGACCAGATAGTTTATGAAGCTGGTTCCATAAGAACTGGTCAAGACAACCCTTATTCAGTTTTCACCCCATTTAAAAGAAAGTGGGTTGAAAATTTTGATATGGAATTTCTAGATATTGATCATAATTATACTCCAATGGCCCAAGGTAATATTAGCTCTAATGTTTCTAGCTTTAATTTTGGTTTTAAAGCAGAACATAAAGTTGATATGTCTATTTGGCCAGCTGGAGAAGAGGCAGCAAATGATCGATTAAAAAATTTCTTACAAAATAAAGCAAGTAATTATTCTAAAGACAGAAATGATCCAATAACAGATGGCACCAGCAGAATGTCGCCCTATCTAGCCTTGGGCATCATATCTTCAAAGCGGTGTATTCTAGAGGGCTTAAAACTAAATAATTTTGAATTTAATTCAGGCAATAATGGTATTACCAAATGGATTGATGAAATTGTTTGGCGTGAATTTTATAGAAATATTATGTTTTCTTTTCCAAAAGTAGGTCGTAATCAACCATTTCAAGATTTTTCTAAATCTATACAGTGGAGGTTTGAGGAAGCGGAGCTTCATGCATGGAAAACAGGCATGACTGGGTTTCCTATTATAGATGCTGCAATGAGGCAGTTACTCAACGAGGGCTGGATGCATAATAGATTAAGAATGGTGGTTGCAATGTTTTTTACAAAAAACATGCTTCATGATTGGAGGGTAGGCGAGGCTTATTTTATGCAGAATCTTATTGATGGCGATTTTGCTTCTAATAATGGCGGTTGGCAGTGGAGTAGCTCAACTGGAACTGATGCAGCTCCGTATTTTAGAATTTTTAATCCCGCAACCCAGTCAACGAATTTTGACAAAGAAGGATTATTTATCAAAAAATATATTCCTGAGTTAAAAGATTTAGATAAATCAGTTATTCATGACCCTCCAAAAGAGCACAGAAAGTATTGTGGTTATCCTGATAAGATATTAGATCTTAAGACATCTCGTCTGAGAGCAATAGATACTTTTAAAGCAGCAAAAAGCTAAAACATTTTTTTATAGTTAACAAATTTTTTCTTCTGTATACTTTATGCACAATATAACTATTTAGACGAGGTTCTTATGAGTAGTTTTCTTTCAGATTTAGAGATAGCCAATCTGGCAAATAAAAAACATATTAATGATATTGCAAAACAAATTGATGTTCCTGAAGAAGCACTCATTGTTTATGGAAATGATAAAGCAAAAATTAATTACGATTTTTTAGATAAGTGCAAAGATAAAAAAAATGGCAAGTTGATTTTAGTAACTGCTATTTCTCCAACTCCAGCTGGAGAAGGAAAGACTACAACAAGCGTGGGTTTGGTAGATGGGCTTTGTCATAATGGCAAGAAAGCTATGATCTGCTTGAGAGAACCAAGTCTTGGGCCATGTTTTGGTATGAAAGGTGGAGCAGCAGGTGGTGGCTATGCTCAAGTAGTACCAATGACAGATATTAATCTTCATTTTACTGGAGATTTTCATGCGATTGGTTCAGCCCATAATTTACTATCAGCCCTTATAGACAATCATATTCACTGGGAAAATGACTTAAATATTGACCCTAGAAGAATTACTTGGAAAAGGGTTGTTGATATGAATGATAGATCGCTAAGAGATATTACTTGTGGTTTAGGCGGAACAGGCAATGGCATTCCAAGACAAAGTGGTTTTGATATTACAGTTGCATCAGAGATAATGGCCGTTTTTTGTTTAGCTAGTGACTTAGAAGATTTAGAGAATAGAATTGGTAATATTGTATTTGCATATACTAGAAATCTTGAGCCTGTAAGAGTTCATCAATTAAATGCACAAGGAGCTCTTACGGCATTATTAAGAGATGCATTTCAGCCAAATTTAGTTCAAACCCTTGAAAATAATCCAGCTCTTATGCACGGGGGACCATTTGCAAATATTGCCCATGGTTGTAATTCAGTTATGGCAACAAAGACTGCCTTAAAGCTTGCTGATTATGTCGTCACAGAGGCTGGTTTTGGTGCAGACTTGGGAGCAGAAAAATTCTTTGATATTAAGTGTCGTAAGGCAGGCCTTGCTCCTGATGCAGTTGTTTTAGTTGCTACAACTAAAGCTCTAAAAATGCATGGCGGTGTTAAAAAAGAAGACCTTAAAGATGAAAATATCGATGCTGTCACAGAGGGATGTAAAAATTTAGCAAAGCATATTAGTAATATTGAGCAATTTGGAGTTCCAGTAACTGTTGCTATTAATGAATTTTATACAGATACCAAAGACGAGCACCAGGCAATAATTGATTTTTGTAAAAATCTTAATGTTGTTTGCAAGATATCTTCTCATTGGGAAAATGGTGGTGCTGGCGCATCGGACTTAGCTGCTCATATTTCAGATTTAGTTGATTCAACTGAATCATCTTTTAAAACACTCTATGAAGATGATATGTCTTTGTGGGAAAAGACGAGGCATATTGCTCGAACTATTTATGGCGCTGACGATATTATTGCTGATCAAAGAGTTAGGAATAAATTTGCTCAACTTGAAAAGGAAGGTTTTGGAAAGTATCCCATTTGCATGGCAAAAACTCAGTATAGTTTTTCAACAGACCCACTTTTAATGGGAGCGCCAACTGGGCATGAGGTTCCGATTAGAGAGGTTCGCCTATGTTCAGGTGCAGAATTTATAGTTGTTGTATGCGGCGCAATTATGACGATGCCAGGCCTGCCAAGGAAGCCTGCATCTGAAGCTATTGGCGTAGATAAAGATAAAAATATTGAAGGACTATTTTAAAAATCTAAATAGTTTACATATATCAATTTGTGTATAATTTGGTTCAACACTCACAAGGAAAAATAAATGAAAGATAAATTAAAGTTTTATATTAATGGTCAATGGGTTGAATCTGAATCTAATGAAAAGATTGAGGTTATAAATCCAGCCAATGAAACTATTGTTGGGCATGTAACAGCAGGAACAAAAGAGGATATTGATAGTGCTGTTAAGGCAGCAGCAAATGCATTTAAAACTTATCAATTTTCATCTAAGAATGAACGAATAGAGCTACTCAATAATGTAATAGCCGAGTATGAAAATAGATATCAAGATTTTGTAGATACTATCACTGAAGAGATGGGTGCACCTTTATGGTTATCTTCCAAAGCTCAGGCATCGACAGGGATTAAAAATTTAAATGAAACTTTAGATGCTCTTAAAGAATATCAATTCGAGAAAGCAGAGGGCGATTACATTCTTATGAAAGAGCCGATCGGAGTTGTGGGTATGATTACTCCATGGAATTGGCCAATGAATCAAATTACTACTAAAGTATCAGCTGCATTAGCAGCAGGTTGTACTATGGTATTAAAACC
>Ga0206129_10000329_pt1 | contig 77866 bp, 67 predicted proteins | sample Helgoland_Spring_8_FD_148616 | JGI IMG/M metagenome (GOLD analysis project Ga0206129, IMG submission 148616) | Pelagic subsurface seawater microbial communities from Kabeltonne, Helgoland, North Sea - Helgoland_Spring_Bloom_20160502_2 | ecosystem: Environmental > Aquatic > Marine > Epipelagic ... | reverse complement strand
TAGAGTGAGAGCCCAGTTACCGCTGCATCAACGCTATCCTGATCTTCACGACTTCTAATAACCGGACTCGGCCTGGTGAGAAAATCCAACAAGAGTATTATCCGGCCAACTATAAATCTTATTAATTTCATTCTTTATCCCATTTGATCAGTTAAATAACTTTGTAACTCATAGTTGCCAGAACGTGCTTAAAGGCCATAGTGGCTGACATCCATCAATAGCGCAATTAAACTGTTATAAATGAAATAAAAATAATAAAAACAGATACCTTAAACACTATTTTGAAAGTGTTAGTTAACTTAGGAAGGAGGGGCAGTTTGTTGGTGGATGGGACTATTTTGACGTCTGATAGAAGTTATGGCGTTTAAATCGTATAAAGATCATAGTCTTTTTAGGGGAGCACTTGCTCCTGACAAAACTCGACTAGATGAGACAAAAATGACCAAGCCCCTGATTGACTTACCCAGCAATTCGCCAAGTCCTCTACATGTCCACATCAACAGAAATGGCTTCAAAGAGAGCTTACATGAGGTCGATATCGCCGTATGCGATGCTGATGGATCAGTTATATTGGGCATGGGTGATGTCGAAAGCGTTATCTTTCCGCGGTCGGCAATGAAACCACTTCAGTCGATTGCATTGATCGAGCTGCTAAAAACCCTGCAGGATATTCCTGCGTTTTCAGAAGCTGAGGTTGCTCTCATCTGCGCAAGTCATAATGGTGAAAAGCTGCACACGGACGCCGTGCAGGGTTTACTTGGCAAGTTCGACATATCTATTGATGAGCTTGTTTGCGGTGCGCACTGGTCAATGCATCAGGAGACGATGGTATCACAAGTCAGAAGCATGGATGAACCGCACAAGGTCCATAATAACTGTAGTGGCAAACATGCTGGTATGTTGATTTTATCCAAACTTATGAGTGGCAGAACATTCGGTTATGCAAACTTAACAAATGCGGCTCAGCAGCAAATCCTAGGCACGTTAGAATTCATGACAGGTTTGGATCTGATGCAATATCCTTATGGCATAGATGGCTGCGGCGCACCTGTGTTCTCTGCGCCACTCGGCAATTGGGCAAGAGCGTTTGCTCTATTTGCTGGTGGTGGCGGTCTGCCAGATGCGAGGCATGAGGCTTGTCAGAGGATACGCAAGAGTATCGCTGCAGAGCCTTTGCTCATTGCTGGTCGTGGGAGAGCATGTAGCGCAATCAACGCGGCCTACGGTGAAGCTATAACCGTTAAAACAGGTGCTGAGGGCGTTTACTCGGCTGCATTTCATGACCTTGGCCTTGGTGCGGTCGTTAAAGCAAGAGATGGCAATAAAAGAGGGGCTGAAGTTGCGATTGGTGCCGTTATCAGGGCTTTAGGCTACCCCATCGAAGATCCTGTAAAAGGCTTCTTTCAACCCAAGCTGCTAAACTGGGCTGGTGATGAGGTCGGTGACATTACGACGCCAGCCTTCGTGTTAACTGGCTAACTTTAGGGCTTGGGGAGTTCATTATGCCAAATCAACCTGTAACCGTAGACGCAAAGCAACCATGGTCTGGATTGGTCAAAAGAGGGCAGGTGCTCACTATTAAAGACACCCATGGCCAGCAAGCGGTCGACTTTCTTTGTTATGATGCAGACAACAGATCAGATCGTTATTCTGCAACCAATACGGTAAAGGTTCAGGGCAATGTCTATGTTGGGAAGGGAACGGTATTATATGCAGATAGTGGTAAGTCATTAATGCGCGTTGTTGAAGATACTGTTGGGAAACACGACACGATCTACGGATGTTGTAGCAATCCCAATAACAAGCTTCGTTACGGTATTGAGACAACCGAATCTTGTTATACGAACTTTGCCCAAGAGCTTCAAAAGCATGGCATGGACGTCACCTCGATCGTTCCAAATGTAAACTGGTTCATGAGCGTTCCGGTTTTAACTGATGGTTCGGCTGGCGTGGCCGAGGCCGCCTTAACGCCGGGCAGTTTTGTCAAGCTTCGGGCGGAATGCAATGTTCTGGCTGTCTTATCGAATTGCCCGCAAATGCATAATCCCTGCAACGGCTATAAGCCCACGCCAATTGAAGTTTGGATTGATTAACAGCCACTAATACCAATTGACCCTCTAGCCACTCTTTTGAACGTCACTGATGAATCAAGGGACGGGCGGTCAGTTCGTTTGCTTATCTGATCCTTTTGACGTTTGATAGAGGCTATAGTGTTTCATTCGTAGAAAGAAATCATAGTCTTTTGCCAGATCACGCCTGCCACATGCCTGCCAAAGGCACCCGAAGGGATGGAGGCGCACGTTGCCCCTTCATTTCCCGTTCATGACAGTATCATTGTGCGAAAGCCAGACCAGGAATTGGCGATGCGGGTGTCGTCAGGGCAGGTCACGGCCAAGGTCGGAATTGAGCCCCGATCAAAGGTCAAAAATCATTAATAGTTACCCCACCATTTGCACATACCGAAACAGGTGGCTTGCCGTCCGGTGACTTCCAATAACCCTTCGTCACGCCAAAAGGGTCAGAACGCACGTCGGTCAGGTCGGTTTCGAGCCTTGTCATGTGGCGCAGGCAAGTTAACAACCCAATATTGAAATGCCACATATCGTTATCTATACCGATAGAGTGAACAAAATTGATTGGTTTAGCTTGAATTTGCCGCGACTGGTGCGTTTCCCCCTTTTACTGAATATGGTTTTTATAATCGCTTAATAACCCCGTATAATGTAAACAATAGTCGACAGAACGTAACGGTTAAATGTTGTTATCAATTTGGTTTGTAAAAACAAGGGTTTGCTGAACAATGTGGGGTCAAGCAATATTGATGGTGGCGAAATGAATCCAGACAATAAATTAACAGCGCCAAAATCTAGTTCAAACTGGACTGACCGCAAATGGGCAATGTTTGATGATGTTGAACAAAATGCGGGTAATCGTGATCGCTGGATTCAAAAAAACAGCTATTACCATCAGCACGACATCAATTTCTTGAATTTTTTGATTGCAAAAAACGCCACTGTCCTTGATGTGGGCTGTGGCAATGGGTGGTTGCTTTCAAAACTGGATGCAGCCAAAAAAACCGGTGTAGATTTTTCTCCGGCGATGATTGACTGCGCTCAGAAAATCTGTCCTGACGCAAATTTCATTCTGGCGGATATTGAATCGTGTTCAATGCTTAAGGCCATCAAGGCGCAGGGCCCGTTTGATTATATAATATTGTCTGACACGCTGGCATATCTTGATGATATCGAAGTGACGTTGGCAAACATTAAAAGCCTATGTAGCCCGAGCACAAGAATTATCATGTCAACCTATAACCAGTTATGGGAACCGTTCTTGAAGTTAGGTGAGATGATCGGTCTAAAACAGCTTATGCGGTTTGATTTGAACTGGATTAGCCACGATGATTTGAAAAGTTTTTGTACGTTAACGGAATTGGAAATATTGACCAAAGAGCAGCATCAGCTGGTTCCTTTCCGCCTTTTCGGATTGGGTCATTTGCTCAATAAGTGGCTGGCACCATTGCCTTTAATCCGCAGCCTGTGCCTTCGAAAATATGTTGTCGCACGGCCGGTGCCCCCGCGCAGGGCCACCAAGCCAACCGTGTCCGTGATCGTGCCTGTTCGCAATGAGGCCGGTAATATTGAGGCTGCTTTAACGCGGTTGAGCAAGTTTCCCGCCGCCATGGAATTGATCTATGTCGAAGGCAATAGTTCGGACAATTCATGGGAAGAAATCCAGCGCATGCAGCGGGATTACCCGGATGTTGATATCACCGCGCTAAAACAGCCAGGCAAAGGCAAGGGCGATGCGGTTCATCATGCCTTCCAGCAGGCAAAAGGCGATATTCTGATGATCCTCGACGGGGATTTGACTGTGCCCCCCGAAGATATGATCAAATTTTATAATGTGCTGGCATCGGGGGTTGGCGAGTTTGTCAATGGAACGCGCCTTGTCTATGGCATGGAAAAGAACGCAATGCGCTTTTTAAACTATCATGCAAACCGGACATTTGCGTTGATTTTCTCTTACCTGTTGAATCAACAATTCACCGATACTCTTTGTGGAACGAAGGTAATGTTTAGAAGCGATTATGAAAAGATTCTGGCAAACAAATCCTTCTTTGGCGATTTTGATCCCTTTGGTGATTTTGATTTTATTTTTGGGGCTGTCAAGCTGCATCTAAAGGTTGTTGAAGTGCCGGTTCGTTACCGCGCCCGAACATATGGGTCCACGCAGATTTCACGGTTCAGGCATGGTTTCATGCTTTTGAAGATGGTTATTTTCGCATTCAAAAAACTAAAAGCGATCTAGATTGATAGTCACGAACGATCATTTGAAACGTTGGTCGATAGCCGCGCTACAGCTGCTGGTTTCTGCGGGTCTTCTTGGCGGGCTATTATATTACGCCGATCTCACTGACACGCTGGCAATCGCTGCCGAAGTTGATCCCTTTGTTATATTTTTATGCTCTATGTTGTTGGCCTTGCTTGTGGTGCCGGCGTCGATTAGGTGGCGTTGGTTCATCGCTAGGTTTCTGGACAAAGACAAATCACCGCCCACCCTTGGAATGGCTGTTCGTGTAAATACGATAAATGTGGCTTTGAACCAGCTATTGCCATCAACGATTGGCGGCGATTTATATCGCGTCTTTGTCGCAAGGTCATTAGGCCTGTCACTGGTGAGCAGTATGTTGGCGACTCTTGGTGACCGCTTATCCGCTTTGATCATTCTGGTACTCGTGTCGGGGCCGGCCCTGGTGATTATTCTGCTATCAGCGGAGGATCTGTTCTGGCTGTCCCGAATGGATGTATTGCTTGGTTTATCGGCGCTATTATGTGGTGGATTGGCCGGTTTATTTTTGTTGCGCAAACATTCCTATGTCACAAAAGCGATGACGTTCTTTGATATTTCTACGCTTGGATGGAAAACATCCGGGGTGATTAATCAGGTGCTTGTGACCAGCTTTATAATCCAGCTGACAACGCTGTCGGTTATGACGGCGATTACGCGAACCATTGGGATTGAAATCAGTTTAATTGTGATTTTTGGTGTTATGGCAGTGTCGCTGCTGGTTTCCCGATTGCCAATTTCGGTTGCTGGCTGGGGCGTCCGTGAAGGCGTGTCCGTCAGCCTTTTTGCAATTTTTGGGGTGTCTGCTGATCTGGCTTTGGCAACGTCGATTGTTTACGGGTTGACCGAATTATTTGCCGCTATTCTGGCGCTGTCAGGCACTGCAATTGCCGCTTTGGCCTCAAATTTTTTGCAAAACAACCATCATCCTAATGCCGATTAACTGCATGAGTGATGGCGGTAAAACGCGCTCTATGGCCAGTAATGATCGTATCAACCACAATGGCGCTGACCATTTTTGAAAGCCGCCTGTCAACAGATAGGAGAGGGATCCAAAAAAGACCTTTGTGGTTATCTTTAAGCCATAATTTGATAGTTCGGCTTCTTCATCAATCAGGCATTGCCGGGAAATCATTGCATTCCCATCCATGGCAGATTTTCCGTCAGTAAATGCTGGGCCAAATGGCTGTTGTAGTTTCTGGCAATCTTCATGATGCAGGAAGCGGTAGAATAAATATCCGCAAGGCCCTGCCCATGGCTCGATTAACACGATTTTTCCGCCCGGTTTCAGGCTTTTGACTGCCGAATTGAAAAACTGCCCCGGATGATTGAAGTGGTGCAAAACATCGACGCCAATATAGCTGTCGATGCTGGCATCTTTAAAGGGAAGCTGGCTTGCATCGGCGCAACAATTCACCGTGGGGCCAATATCAATATCGGTAAAAATTATATTAGGGATATGTTCTTGAAGAAACCCTGGGCCGCTGCCAACTTCCACAATTACTTGCCCGCCGCCAATAACGCTTTTGATACGGCTGAATATTTCCTGTTCATAATAATATCGCAGTTGTGTCTTGCTTTGCCAACGTTGTATATGTAGTTCCATCCAGTCAATTTGACTCATGCACAATTCTTTTCTGTGGTTTTATAGCGCCAAATATAACAGGCTTGATTGATCGTGATTTAACGAATTTTTTATCTCAAAGGCAAATGAAATGAAGCAAAAAGTTGCATTAATAACAGGCATCACCGGACAGGATGGCGCCTATCTGGCTGAGCTTTTGCTTGAAAAGGGATATATTGTTCACGGCATCAAGCGCCGGTCTTCATCCTTTAATACGCAGCGAATTGATCATCTCTATCGCGACCCGCATGAGGATAATGTTAATCTTCAGCTGCATTATGGCGACATGACTGATGCAACAAACCTAATTCGTTTGATTCAGAAAACCCAGCCAGATGAGGTTTATAACCTAGCTGCGCAAAGCCATGTGCAGGTCAGTTTTGAAACCCCAGAATATACGGCTAATGCTGATGCGCTTGGAACTTTGCGTATGCTCGAGGGGATTAAGCTGCTTGGTCTGGATCAGAAAACCAGATTTTACCAAGCATCGACATCTGAACTATATGGCAAGGTTGTTGAAAAACCCCAGTCGGAGACGACACCCTTTGTGCCTTGTTCTCCCTATGCGGCGGCAAAGCTTTATGCATATTGGATCACTGTCAATTACCGCGAAGCCTATAATATGTATGCCAGCAACGGCATTTTGTTTAACCATGAGAGCCCAGTTCGGGGCGAGACCTTTGTTACACGCAAAATAACGCGGGCGGTTGCGTCAATTCATCTAGGCCTTCAACATGAATTGCATATCGGCAATCTGGATGCAGAAAGAGACTGGGGCCATGCGCGTGATTATGTAAGAGGCATGTGGCAGATATTGCAACAGGACACGCCTGAAGATTATGTTCTTGCAACGGGCACGTCTAAAACAGTGCGCCAATTCGTCGAGCTGGCTTTTGCCGAGGTTGGTATCACACTGGAATGGTCAGGCACTGGTGTGGAGGAAATCGGGATTTGCAAAGCGTCGGGAAAGGTGATGGTCAGGGTTGACCCACGCTATTTCAGACCAACCGAGGTGGATAGCTTGCTAGGGGATGCTTCGAAGGCATTCAGGGATTTTGGCTGGAAAGCCGAAGTCACCCTCGATGAGCTGGTTACCGAGATGGTTAAATATGACATTGCAAATTTAAAGACCAGAACATCAGATATTTGATGCAAGGGCTGCGGTAATGACACAAAACATTGATTTTGAACTGACCGGAAAAAAGATATTTGTTTGTGGTCATAAGGGTATGGTCGGCAGCGCTATTATGCGGCGGCTGGCAAACGAGAATTGTACAATCGTGACGGCTGACCGCAGTGAGCTGGATTTACGGGATGACCGCGCTGTAAAGGATTGGCTTGGTGCCGCAAAGCCTGACGCTGTTATTCTGGCAGCAGCAAAAGTTGGGGGCATTCTCGCAAATGATACAATGCCTGTACCGTTTTTGCTCGATAATCTGCGCATCCAGAACGCGGTTATAAATGGCGCGTTCGAACAAGGGGTCAGCAAGCTTTTGTTTCTGGGCTCTAGTTGTATTTATCCGGTACAGGCTGTGCAACCAATGGCTGAGGATAGCTTGCTTACAGGGCCGTTAGAGGCAACAAACCAATGGTATGCCATTGCCAAAATTACCGGGATAAAATTATGTCAGGCTTTCCGCAAACAATTTGGTGCGAATTTCATCGCGGCAATGCCAACAAATCTTTATGGTCCGCATGATAATTATCACCCGACCGAAAGCCATGTTGTTGCGGCATTGATTAGACGGTTTCATCAGGCAAAGCTGGAAAATCATGATGATCTGGTGATTTGGGGCTCGGGCAAGCCGCTTCGAGAGTTTCTTTATGTTGATGATTTAGCGGATGGGCTGGTGCATCTGCTGAAACATTATAACGATGAACAGCCGATTAACATTGGCACGGGCCAAGAAGTATCCATTCAACAGCTTGCCGAAATGCTAAAGGATGTTTCTGGTTGGCAGGGTAATCTGGTGTTTGATGTTACGAAGCCTGATGGCGCGCCGCGCAAAGTGATGCAGAATGACCGCATTCACACCCTTGGGTGGCAGCATAAAACTGAACTGCGAAACGGGCTTGAAAAAGCCTTTGCCTGGTTTGATGAAAATCAGCGTGCCGCCAGATTATAGAACCATTTTTTTACCAGTTCAAAACCGGCATAAAGACCGCATCCCAGCCAGATTATTAAAATAGGCTCGATGGGCAGGCGGTATTTGGGCGATGCCACTGGTCCGTTTATAAGCACAAAATAGGCCATCGTTAAAAAGCCTAGAATGGCCAGCATTGGGGTTATGCGTAGCTGTATGAAAAACCCGGCAAACTGAATTATTGAGACGATTATTGCCCCGCCAATGCTTATCAGTAAAATTGCAGCATATACCTTTGACGATCCGGCTATGAACTGTTGCAGGCGTGTTAGTAGCCCGCCTGATGTGTCTGCAGAAAAGCTTAAATGTGGCAGGGAACGCACCCTCTTATCAATCATTATTGCTGGCGCGGCTAAATTTACAATTGCGCCCTGTGCCCAGCTTTTCAAAATAATCGTTGGTGGTGAGGCCAAAATTTCATTTGTTGCCGTCGTGACATGCTGCGCTGATATGCTGAAGGGGTTAATTTGTGCGGCGGGGGGAAGGGCGGCGATTGCCCGATCAGTTTTGGCCGTCATTTTAGCGATGGCATCCGCTCGGCTAGTGTGGTCACGCAGCATGACTATTTCGGCAGCAACCCAATTTTGTAAATGGGTGCCATTTTGGCTGGTCAGGGCGTAGCTGCCATGAGTCTGGATATTTTTAAGCAGTAATGGCGACAGGAATGACAATGAGACAAGGCTGATGATGATGCTTTGGAGAAGTGCGTCTCGCAATCTTGCTTTTGAGCAGATCAACATAATTGGAACCAGAACCGGTGTAAGAAGAATGAAGAATTGAGTGACTGGCCGGGTCATGGTTGCGAGTCCCAGCATGATGCCAACCATGAGCGCATATGACATCTTTTGTTTTTCTAGCAGCCACACAAAAGACAATAAGAACGTGGTGAAAAAGAAGATGAATAATGTATCCGTAAGAAGCATTGCGCTATGCATGATCAGATTAGGCCAGACCGCTGCCAAAAAACCGAACAACCACCAGTTTGTTGGGAAAACGCGACGTCCAAGTGCCATTATCATAAGGCATGTGATCGAGTCGAATAGACACTGGATCAACAGGACAGGCAGAAAATATGCACCAAACAGGCTAATCATGGCCGCCAGAAACAGGGTGTACCCAGGAACACGCTCAGTCTGGTCAAAGACGATCATTCTTGCAGTGTCTAAAAACCCCTGACCGCTATTGGCGATAGACCAGTACATCTGTGCGTCTTCAAGCAACATGGCATCCATGCTGAAATCACTGACAACAAGATTGAGCAATCTTAGCCCCAATGCTAAGGCAAAGATCAGAGTAAATACTGCCCGATTGCTGATTATGTTGTGCATGATTTCGTGTCAAAGTCCCGTAATGCCGCTCACCGGAATGTTTGGCTGGTTAAGGGCGCCAGAGATCGATGTGTTTTGGCGCTGCATCCCGGTCAAGTTTTGCTTTGATATCCATAACAAGCGCGGGACGGTTTGCACTGGTGAGCGAATGCATCAAAGGCCAGGGGTCGGTGATAAAATCAGCATGCGGCACGGCCAGTACGATAACATCAAATACAGCATCATCCGCTTTGGCATTAAAGCGAAAGCTTGGCGTATGATTGCCGAGGTCAGCCACCGGATCTACAACCTCCAAAGAGGGGGAAATGGATTCGAATTTCTGCGCTAACTCAAAGGCCTTTGAATTGCGTATATCGGGTACATCTTCTTTAAATGTTACGCCCATCAATAAAATCTGGGGGTTAATGATGCCTTTTTTATCAAGCCATTGCTGGCACTGATCAATGATAAAGGCCGGATAATCATCATTGGTTTCACGGCCCGACAGAATAATCCGTGGGTCTCCGCCAATCCTTTTGGCCTTGCTGGTCAAATAATAGGGGTCAACGCCGATGCAATGCCCGCCAACAAGTCCTGGTTCAAAAACATTGAAATTCCACTTTGTACCAGCCGCTTTCAAAACATCATGCGTATCAATATCCATTATCTTGAAGATTTTGGATAGTTCATTCACAAAGCCAATATTCAGATCTCTTTGCGTATTTTCAATAACCTTGGCAGCCTCGGCAACCTTAATCGAAGGCGCCCGATAGACGCCTGCGGTCACTACGCTTTCATAAGTGTCGGCAATGATTTCAAGCGATTTTGGGCATTGCGCCGAGACGATTTTCAAAATGGTCTCAAACCTGTGGTTAAGGTCACCGGGGTTAATTCGTTCAGGCGAATAGCCAACGAAAAAATCTGTTCCGGCGGTTAAGGTCGATGCGGCTTCTAGGATGGGAATGCAATCTTCTTCGGTACAGCCCGGATATACGGTAGATTCATAGACAACAATATCTCCAACGCTAAGCTGTTTGCCTACCGTTTGCGAGGCAGAAACAAGGAATGAGATATCAGGTTCACAATTATCCGTTACTGGTGTTGGCACGGTTATAATATGAAAATTGGCATCTTGAATTGCGCTGGGATTAGATGTGTAGGTTATTTTGTCGTTGGTAAGGCGGTCATTCTTCACCTCCAAAGTAACATCGACAGCTTTATTCAGGTCATTGATACGACCTTCATTAACGTCAAACCCCACCACTGGAAACCCTGCTTCGGCAAATGCAATAGCCACCGGCAGCCCCACATAACCTAGCCCAGTCACTGAAATTTTTCTCTTGTTTTGATCCATAACGGTACTGTACTTATCTCAGGGTTAAAATCTCACATAGCATGCGCTGTTTTAATGGTAAAACAATCTATCTGCTTTTTGGTTCGGTAAAAAATTGTTGTTTGGAAACATAATCATTTTATCAAAAGATGACAGGTCTTTTTTAACCCATCGTTTGCCAATGGCGCGTGCGGCGCAATCTGTTAGTAAATCAGTGACGGTCATTTGCCAAAATACCGGAAAAATAAGAGATCTTGAACGTGCCGGTTTTGAGGTGATTGATCTGCCAGTAGGTAAAAGTTTCTTTAATATTTTTACGAATATTTCAGTGATTCTACGTCTTGCACATATTTATAAAAAGACCAAGCCGGGCATCGTTTATCATTCATCGGTGCAGATGAGTTTCATTGGGGCGATGGCTAGCCTGTTCATAGGCAATGTTTTGCACATCAATTCCATCACTGGTGTTGGCTATCTTTTTTCCTCGGATAATTTGAAGGCGCGAATAATTCGATGTGTTTTGACCCCTGTCATGAGGTTTTTATGGGCGCGAGATAATGCTGTGATGCTGTTTCAAAATCCGGATGATCGCAGTCTTTTTTGTGCAAAAGGATTGGCGGAAACAGATGCGCCGTTAATTCGCGGATCCGGGGTTGATGTGGTGAAATTCAGTCCGGTTCGAATAAGCAAAACCACAAAAAATGACGGTAAAAACAGAACTGCCGGTAAGAATAAAACGGCGGGCGAAAAGATTGTCATTGGCTGTGCCAGCAGGCTGTTAAAAGACAAGGGTCTGGAAGAACTTATTTCTGCGATAAGGCTTTTAGAGGGATCGCTCGCCCTTGAATTGCGGATAGCAGGAGAGATTTATCAGCATAACCCGTCCAGCTTTTCGCCAAATGATATTCAAAACTGGTCAGGGATAAAATCGGTTACTATGCTAGGTAATGTAAAGGATATGGCCGCATTCTGGCGGGGGTGTGATATTGCAATTTTGCCATCACACCGCGAAGGATTGCCCAAGGCCCTTCTTGAAGCTGCCGCCTGTGGCTTGCCGTTGCTGGGGGCAGATGTCGCCGGTATCCGCGAGATCATCCTGCATGGGTCTAATGGGCTGTTATTCGCCAAAGGTGATGATGTTGATATTGCCAACAAGATTACTGAAATTGCTGGCGATCAGACATTCCGCAAGGCTGCGGGCAAAGCTAGCCGGCAGTTAGTTGAGACTGGTGGATTTTCAGAGGCAGATGTGCAAGCATCTTTTGTGAATTTATTCCGGTCTATGCAAACCCGCGCTGCTTTTGCCAATGATAGATAGAAATCAAACTCCAGCCTAGCTCTGCGTGCGGCAACTGTCCCTGTTTAATGCCCTTTTGTAAAGCAAGGCCTAGGTTCGGGTTGAGCTTGTTATATGATAAAAATTCAGGCGCGAGGGCGGCTCTCACCCGATCTTGTAGAGGGCCCGCGAGCCATTTATCCAAGGGCATTTCACAGCCCCTTTTTGGCACGGTAAAAATCTGTTGGGGCAGAATATTCTTAAAAGCCTTGCGAAGTATTTTCTTGTCTAGGCGCCAAGCTATCTCTGACCTTCGGAATTAATTTTGTTGATTGTGCCCGGCACAGGTATCCAGATACTATTTGTGAATGTGGGTTGCGAGTTCATGCTATCACTAGGATGAGATCAAGAATTGGGATTATTGTCTCATTGATTTCCACTTATGAATACTTAAAAGCGTCCAAACAAGTTCTGCGGTTTTATGATTTTCTTCGTTGAGTTGTTTTTTCCAGAGTTTTTCCATTTGAGGGTTTATACCCAATTCTTCTAAAAATGTTGGTTTGAGAACGATTTCAGTCCATTCGGAAAACTCTGTTTTTAGCCAACGAGCTAGCGGAATTTCAAACCCTTTTTTGGGACGATTAAAGATATTTGATGGCAAATCATTTTGGAATGCTTTTCTAAGAATGTGTTTACCTTTACCAAGTTTTATTTTGTCGCGCCCGTCAATTGAAAGCGCAGTCTCAACAACCCTGTGATCCAGAAAAGGGCTACGGACCTCAAGCCCAACTTCCATGGAAGTCCGGTCTACCTTGGTTAGCATATCACTGCAAAGAATGATTGCTATATCGCGCAAAAGAACTGCCGTGAGAGGGTCAGCAGTTTTTGGAATAGTGACGCCTCTTAACAGATTTTCAACACTAATTAATGACGCCTGAGTGCCGATGGCTTGCTCTAAACTTGAGTGGTCTGAAATCGCCATCCAGGCTGCATGTCTTTCATGTGGCCCAAGGCTTGCTCCGGACAAGAATTTTTTTACTATTCTAACCCCCTCTCCAAAATAGCTTTTTCTATGTGATGGCAAAATAGAAATTAAATGTATAAAAATCTGTTGGACTGCCTTGGGCATGTTTTGCCAATATTTTACTAGAAGTTCTCCTTGGTATTTGCGATATCCTCCAAACACTTCGTCTGCACCATCACCGGACAAAGCCACTGTAGCTTGTTGGCGCATTGCTGATGCAACCATCATGCTAGGGAGCGCAGATGCATCACCAAAAGGTTCGTCGAGTGCAGTACAAAATAATCGGTCAATTTGCTCAAGCGCTTCGTTGGGCCGGATAACTGTTTCATGATGCTTGGTATCAAGAAACATTGCTGTTTCTCTTGCATCCTCGCGTTCGTCAAAAAGCCATTGAGATCCATCACCCATCTCTAGGCCAACCGTGAAGCTGTCAATTTTTCTGCTTTGGCGAGCTGCCGACGCGATGATCGCGCTATCTATTCCTCCAGATAGAAAACATGCGACTGGAACATCAGCGACAAGCCGGTCTTCAACTGCTTCAATTACACTGTGGCGAACTAATTTAGTTTGCTCTGCAAGGCTCAAATTAGCGACGTTCACGGCAGGTTCAAGTTTGTACCATCGGCTTAGATTAGTTCCATTTAGGCTGATTTCTAAAGTATGCCCAGCAGGTATTTTATTTATGTCATCCACCGCAGACAGGGGTTCCGGTATGTATTTGAGAGTAAGTAACCAGGCAAGTGCTGTGTCACTTAGTTGTCCTCTCTCGGTCAGAGCTTCCACGGTATCTAGGCGTGATCCAAAGGCAATGCCACCTTTCCAATGGCGCCAGAATATTGGTTTTTTCCCGAACCGGTCGCGCGCAAGCGTTAACACTCTATCTTTAGTATCCCATATAGCGATCGCAAACATTCCATTTAGGCGAGGAAGCAGCTCAACTCCCCACTCTTGCCAGCCCGCCAATATAACCTCGGTATCAGTTTTACTCCAAAACTTGTGTCCAAGCCCCATCAATCGTTCACGCAAGTAAGCAAAGTTGTATATCATTCCATTGAAGCTGATGATGAGATTGCCGCGCTGCATCGGTTGGTGCCCTGAAGCAGTTAAATCAACTACTGACAGTCGTCTGTGCCCCAACCAGCAGATGCCATCATCCCACTCACCGCAGTCATCTGGACCACGACGTTCTATGCTAATCAGTGCCGACGCTGCTTTGATGTTAAAAGGTGTGGAAGAGTCTTCGTTTATACCGTGATAATTGAGAAGTCCTGCAATGCCGCACATTAGCCAAATCGTCCTTCTGATTTCTGGTTACGGTTTTATTAAGTTTTTCATCGGCTCTGTGGTCACCTCGATGAGCAGATTAGATACAGCCCTCAAAGACATTCAAAAAGCCGTGAAAACTTGACGTAAATAAAGTTATAAACGTTTGAAGTGAATAATGTTTCATCTTTTTTATAACACTTCAAAGAAATGCTGTTAACCGCAGAACGCTCTCAGTTTTCTGGCGTGGCACTTAAAGTACAGATCTATCAGGATCTAGAGGCGGCCTCTGCAACATGCATTTTTCAATTATTCTGTTGTCCTTTTAATGGTCTTGAAAGCCAAAGACGCTGTCCAAAAGTGACTTTTATTAATTGGCTGGCTTTTGCGCTCAATTTCGATTAACTTCAAGCGATGCTGAGCAGAATTGAGGCCTGTGTTTATGAGATATTCCGTGAAACGAAATAAACTTACGCATTGTATTAAAAGTGGTAAACACAAATAATCTTGGTGACTAACACTACAACACAGCCGCGCATAGAAAATATGTCAGCAGCATAGGCTATTATGTGGAAAATCAGAACATTTTGTTAGGCAGAAATTGCAGTAAAGACTCGCGAACAGTATGGTGACGCCAAGTTCAGCGCCTGTTAAACACCCAAACAAAGCATTGTAAGCGTTTACCAAACCATGTTCCAAAAGTTGGCATAATGATTGTTTTTTTATTATTGGGTGTTTGCGTTCTTATTCAGTCTGTCTATGGGGTTGGGCTTCTTCTATTTGGCACCCCTATTCTACTTCTGAGTGGACTGGAATACCTGGCAGTTCTTGGAGCGTTGTTACCATCGTCTATTATGCTTTCTCTTTTTCAAATTGTTGGAACTAGTTCGGTATCAGTTAAAGAAGCTAAAATGGGTCCAATAGTTGTATTGGGCATTATTTGTGGCTTCCTGATTCTCTCACAAACCAAAGCCCCATTCCAAATGTCTCTAATTATGGCTTCATCTATGTTTTTAGCGGCAGTTCTTCGATCTATCCCAGGTGTGATAGACCGAATCGGTGCGTGGTTATCTATTCACAGGCTTATTTTCCATTTTACTAATGCTGTATTTCATGGTTTTTCCAATCTTGGGGGCACACTTTTGACCATTTATAGTACGTCAGTTTATAAAGAGCAGCTGCTGGCCCTCCGATGTACTTCAGTTTTTTACTTAATATACGCCACATCGCAAATTGCCGTCCTCTTGATTCTGGGTGAAGGTGAAGGCCTTTTAAAGGGTCTGTTATTTTTGCCTGTTACTGCATTGATTTACATCGCAATTAGTTTTAAATCGGTCAAATTGATAGGTCCTGCGCTTTTTTCTCGGTTAACCACACTTTTTTTCTGGCTCGCGGCATTTGTTTTTTTTGTAAAAGCAATAATGATTGAAAAACAATTGAGCGAGTTTTTAGAATGGGTGTAAAGCAATGACAGCTAGACGTGAGGGAATTTGGTTTTATGGGCTTTCTGGGTCAGGCAAAACTTTTGCTTCAGGTGTTGTTTCAGGTGTGGTGGAGAACGGGTTTATTATTGATGGCGATGAGGTGCGACGCTTGATTAGTGTGGACCTTGGCTACGAAATGAAAGACCGAGTAATCCAGTTGAACCGTGTTTTAGGCATTTCGCAACTTGCTAAAAATAACTCACGTTTTCCTATTGTTTCAACGGTTACTATGACTGCTGATATTCTTCAGCGTTGTTACGCTCTCGACATCGATGTTGTCCAGATTGTCCGGCCCTTTGAAATGCTTACGAAGGTTCGATCATTGTATGATGCCGAAGTAAATGTGGTGGGCAAGCATATCAATTTGGAAGACTTAAAAACTCCTGTGATTGATAACGATGGTGGGAGGGCTTTTGAGAAAAAAGTTACAAAATATGTTGAATAATGAGTCAAGCTTTTCACTTATTAACGCGGCCAATGTTCTCTCAGGACTGTTATCAGACAATTTTGTTGGATCAGTTGCTGAATTTGATCGATTTGAAAGTTGTTTTCATGGAATACCCATTCTCATCCCAGCAAATTCCGAACTCTTTGAGTTTGAAGTTGGAGATGTTTTCTCTATTCCACCCAACAAAATTTTAAAAACTATCTTTGGGTTAAATGATCCTTCTTACATTGGTATGCGGCATGCTTTTAACAGGTTTGAATTTCTGGCAAATTTTTCAGTCCGGCCGAAATATGCGGGCTTCGTTGATGAGGTCGTTCAGCAAAATGTTAATGCAACAAATTACATCAAACATCTGCAAAAAAAATATGATCATATTGGTGCGTTTCAAACCCGCAACATTCCTCATCTTGGGCATGAAAAAATCATTCAAAGAATGTTGGAATTTTGTGATCATTTAGTTGTGAATCCGGTGCTTGGGCCCAAAAAAAATGGTGATGTGACTACTGAATGCTTGAGCACTGTATTTAAAAGGTTTGCAGAAAAAAAATATAAAAATTCAATTTCCTTCAAACCAATTGTTGCAAACATGTTTTATGCTGGACCTCGAGAAGCGGTTCATCACGCGCTTGTTCGTCAGAAAATGGGGTTTAAACATTTCACCGTTGGCCGGGATCACGCTGGTGCACAGCAGGCTTATTTGCCTGATGCGGCTGTTAGACTAATTAAAAAGCTCTCAAATGAGTTAAAGATCAATGTGATGTGCCATGATGGTGCTGTATTTTGTATCGCATGCGACGACGTTGTGCTAGCCGGGGAGTGCAATCACGATCATGCTAAGTACAGGGATATTTCAGGAACTGCATTTCGAGCAAGTATTGTGAAAAAAGAGATGTTCTCGCTTGCTGATAAGGAAATGCAAGCCCTACTATTCAACAGTAAAGTAAAGATCTTTGAGTCATGATAAAAATACTGGTTACTATCGGCCCAGCCTCTGAAAACCATTCCACATTGTCAGATTTTGCCGGCAAAACAAATCTTTTTAGACTCAATGGAAGTCACAATACTCTTGATTGGCACAAAAGAACCGTTGCGAAAATTCGTGAAGTTTGTCCAGATGCTCTCATTCTGATGGATGTTCCTGGGGTGAAGCCAAGAACTCTGAACAAAGAGATTATTAAAATCGAGCCTGGTGAAGAGGTAGTTTTTGGCAAAGCATTGACAAACGAAAAACGTTTATCTATCGATTTAACTAGAGAGTTGCCGGTCACGGAGGCTCATTTCGAGCTGTTTTCAGTCAATGACGGGCAGTATTTGTTTGACTTCATTGGCTCTGGTGATGGCTATATAGTTGGTCGCTCGCGTTCTGGTTTTGACCTTTTGCCCAAAAAGGGGATCAATGTTCCGGGTAGTTGTTATGATGAAGCTAGGCAGCTGGAAGTATATGAGGATTTCATCAGAAAGCTGGGTGACCTGGATATAGACGCACTTGGTCTTAGTTTTGTACAAACCGGTGATTTGGTGAATTCGGTTCGTCGGATTGCACCAAAGATGGTGCTCGTATCGAAGCTGGAAAACTCTGAAGGGCTTCGCAACTGCCAAGAAGTTATCGCCGCATCTGACGCTATTATGATTGATCGCGGCGACTTGGCTGCGGAAATAGGTCTCACACATCTTTATGATGCTGTGGAAAATATTTCTGAGGCTACGAAGTCTAAGGGCAAGCCCCTGATCATGGCCACTGAAAATTTAGAGTCAATGATTAACCGGCAGGTTCCGTCAAAAAGTGAAGTTATGTCTATTGCACATTCAGCAGCAATCGGATCAGATTGTATTATGCTGAGTGAAGAGACTGCTACAGCTGAAAATGGCCCTATTATTGTCAATTGGCTTAATCAATTCCTAAGTAGGCCGGGTGGTTTGGTGAGGCGAGAGGTTAATCCGACAAGGGGGCATGAGTTCCCAGAGATTTGGGATCTCCTTATGCAACTTGGTGAGATGCCAGTTGTTTTGATGACCAAATCTGGCTATGCCCTTTTCGAATATGTCGCTACCAAACCTAATGGTGACGTTGTTATTGTGACTAACAGCAAAAAGGTTATAAAAACTGCGCAACTGTTGTCCAATAATCTGGAAGTAATCGTTGCAGAAGTGTCAAGTAATACACCAATTGAGACAATCTGGGGAGTTATCAAAGAAAACAAAGACAAATTTTTTGCTAAAAGTGAACGTATCGCAGCGATTTATGTTTCAAAATACGTAAGCTCTGCACGTGCAAACTGCCTGACTATCTTTCATAGTGAGGACTTTTAATCAACTCGGTGTGCAAGAGCTATGGTAGTTTTTTGGGATTGATACGCGAGCCTTTGATGGCTTCACGATACCAGGCCGATCTAGTGCTCACATATTTATTGGAGCCTTGGCATTCGATAGATCCGTCCTTTAATATGATTATATTGTCGGCTATTTGAACAAGCGACATTTGATGGCCGATCAATATGATTGTTTTATTTTGATCTTTGCACATTTTTTTAAGAGTTTTTCCAAACTCGTGCTCAGTGCGCGCATCAAGGTTGCCGGTTGGCTCGTCAAGTAACAGTAGTTGTGGATCTTTTAGGATGCATCTTGCTAGGTCCAATCGTTTCTTTTGCCCACCGGACAATAAAAAAGCGTCTCGCTCAAGCGTTATGGCGCTCTTTGAAGAAGCGCCTCCAAAAAATTCTAACGCTTCTGAATACTTTAGTGCTTCTGTAACTTCACTCAGTGTGCGTGATTCATTTCCATAATATACGTGTGCAGCCAGAGAGCCGGAGAAGATCTGTGTTTCTTGTGGTGAAAAAGATATGTTTTTTGCAATGCTTTCCCTGGTTATGTCGCTGACTTTGGTTGTTTGAATGAGTATTTCCCCTTTGGTAGGTTGCCGCAGGCCTAAGAGTAAGTCTAGTAAAGTGGATTTTCCTGATCCTGTTGGTCCAACTATGGCTGTTATTTTTCCAGCTGGTATTTTTGCGTTTAAAGCGGCAAGGGTCGGAATTCCATTCTTATATTCGAAGTCCACATTACGTATTTCTATGAATTTGAATTCCTTTGGAAACTCTTTTGTGCCTAAAGTGTTTGATTTTTTTTCGGCTAAACTAGAAGCCCTGTCAGCGACCTTTAGAACGGAACCTAAATAGCTTTCGACAGACTGCAAAGCCAAAAGAAATTCTTTTAATCTTGGGATCAATCGATAGATCGCTGCTGCCATAGTTGCAACCCCAGCAAAGGCAACTCCAAAAGTTTGTGTTGCAACATAGAGGAAGCCGCCTAGCATTGAGACACCAATAATTTCGGTCGAGTACGAAAGCTTTAAGTGAAGGAGCATGCCTTTGATATAGAGATTAGCCTGGCTTTCAAGTAGGCGTTGGAGCTCAATACCTTCATCTTTTGATTTGTTTGATATTTTGATAAGTTTGTGTCTCGTCAACAAAGATGAGAGCGATGTTAGAACAAAGTTATTGCTCTTTGTAATCTCTAATCCGACATTTCTGCTCAGCATTGTATAATGCCGTGAGACGAGGTACAGAACCAGTGCGATTGGTGCGAGTGTCATCACAGTCTTCGGCGATATTATGACGGCTAGGCTCATGTAGGCAGACACAGTTAAGAACAAACATGCCGCATTAATGCATTGAGAAATGTATGCGATAGTGCGCTCGGTTTCGACTTGTAAATCGTTTAATAAATCTCCGGTCTGATAATTTTCAAGATAGCCAGTTGACGACTCTATCATACCGGTTGCAAGGCGATGCCTACACAAACTCATGTATTTGAACTTTAATCTATTTATCCACCAGGCTCGGAAAAAACTAAGTGTAATTCCGACGACAAATAATGTAATTGTTAAGATCATTAACGACGCAAAATTTGCAGTAATGCCCAAAAATCTAGTAGCTTTTTCAAAAAACAGCCAAAGAGGAAATTCACTAACTAAACCCGCCATATCACCGTCATTGTTCAGGTAACTGATCGCAGGAAATATCATTGATAAGCCAGCAGTCTCAAAGAGGATTGAGAGAATCGATAGTACGATTGCGAACATGACTGTCAACTTCGGCATACCGACAACATTCAGAGCAATGAAAAATAGTTTGTAAGCCTGCAATTTAAGTTTGCCTCAAAAAGGATAATAGAGCTTGATCATGTTTGTGCGTGTTAGGGGAGGCCTTTTGGGCTCAGCTGGGTTTTATACTGTGGCGCTTTTGCTTACTCTGTGACACCTAAGATTTGCACGTGCTTTAAATACTGTGCAGCAAGCAAGAGCTAAGTCAGGCAAAAGCTGACATACAATGGTGGTTAAAATGTACCATTGGTGCCCGTCAGGCAGCAAAAACACCAATGGCGCAATTGATGTACCATTGACTAAAACTGAAGTTGAGAAAGACTCAAAACGTTTCACTTTGGAGTCGAATTGATTTGGACTCGGGTCGACTGGGGCATCGGTTGAATTCGACTTTTTCCAAATCATCATGAAAGAATAGCGAGCATGCATACCATGAAAAAACAATGATGTTGTGGAGACGGTGATACCGATAAGCATCAATGACAAGCCATCGTTATGGGCAAGGAAATAGCTGATCCCTGCAACCATAGGCAACGGCAAAATCAATAACCAGTCAACTAGACCATCTAAAAACTTGCCATAGTAACTAGCTACATTCTGAGTTCTGGCCAGGTCACCATCCACACAATCTAATACCATCAAAAAAATAAAAAAGCAGGGGATTGCCGGGTAAAAAATATTATCTAAAAAAAATAAGCAAAAAAATACAGGTATCATTAATAGCCGAGAGCTCGTGACATTATCTGGGGTAAGTCCAATATTGTAACAAACTGGTGTTATAATAAATGACATTGGTCGAAAAACGTACTTAAACATAGCTAGCTGCTCAGAGTGCGGGTTGAAACTCTTTTTTACATCTTTACTGCTTATTTTCTTGATCATGAGTTGATAATAGTCCCACCATGCGGCTACATTTTTTACAAAAATGACTACGGAGTGTTAGTGTACCGCGTTTAATTTTACAAGGTAAAAATACGAATTTGTTACCCTCTTAGAATGTGAACTTGCTATCCAATTTGTTATAGCATAACTTCAATTGCTCAAATGCTTGGTAAAAAAAATATGACTAAATTTCCAAAAAAAATCGCTTATTTTGCGCGTGCTGAAACAGCACACTTTCATCTTGCGGTTTGCAAAAAAATAAAAGCGGAATGGGGCTCAGAGGTTACCCTTTTTTGCAATGGTAAGGACCAGTTAAAGTTTTACAACCATTACTTGAATGAAGGTTTGTTTTCTAAGGTTGTCAATGCGGGCCTACTGTTGCAGTTGGCGAGATTGCAAGTGGTAGATGAAGAAGGCGTTTTTGAAGAAGCGCGAAAATTTGAGGCCTGGCTGGGATCACCTTACGCTCGGTTGTCGGTCGCCAACAGGCATTTGGGACGAGGTTTTGCTCCAGGTGGTGGTGGTCATCCAAGATCTCATATTTCACAGAATGCATCTCTTTCGTCTTTGACTAACGCTTACACCAAAACGTTGCAATTTCTTGCTGAGCAGTTTGAGAAAAGTCGCTTTGATTTGTTGGTTAACCCAACCAAGGAGGCCTGCGTAGTTGGTGCAAAATTAGGAATTGCTCGCCGGTTAATGGCGGGGTCTCGATTTGCAAACTATCATTATTGGGCATGGAACGAGCATTACGAAAGTCCGATTGTCGCAGATAAATACAACAACGAGACAGGACGCAAAACGGCTCCAGGTTTTGATCTTTTGGAGCCATATGATGCACATCGCGTAAATCGTAGCCTATTTCTTGAAAAAAGTGGCCCTCTGACTGCATTGTGGAAGTCCTTAGGGACGATCTGTCGTTTTGTTTACTGGAAGCTGAGGGGGTACGAAAAAGGGTCTAAGGGCTATCTAATGTGGGACATGGTTAAACTGCCCCTCCGTGAATATTCTCAGCGTAAAGAGCTTAAAAAAATTGCACGTACATCCCTCGAAGACATTCAAGGGAAAGACTTTATATTTTTTCCATTGCATATTGAACCAGAGGCTGCATTACAAATTATCTCTCCAGAATTTTTATCGCAAAGATCCGCCATCCTTTCTTTAGCTCGTGAATTGCCTGCGGGTAAGCTCCTCGTGGTAAAAGAGGCGTTTGGAATGGTTGGGCGCCGACCAATGGGGTTTTATAAAGAATTGCTGGAGCATAAAAATGTTGTTTTACTGAGAGTTGAGGAGCTTGGTTTAGATTGTATCAAGCAGTCAAAAGGAGTGGCAACAATTTCTGGGACAGCTGGATTGGAAGCCTGCGTCATCGGTCGCCCCGTAATAAGCTTTGGTCGTCATAATGTGTATAACGTTGTCGAAGATGTGACAGTTGTGGTAGACGACACTGACCTGTGGCCTGTTTTCCAGAGAATTTTTGACCATCAAGTGGACCATGATGCTATTCGCCAGCGTGGATTAAAACTTTTAAACGCAATTATCGATTCGTCTTGGGACATGGGGTCTTTTGATTACCGCAATCAAAAAGTATTTGGCGAAAATCAAGTTGATGCTTGTTTAAGGTCACTAGAGGCTAGCCTTAGGTGCAAACTCCCAGAACCGGTTTCATACTGAATTTGAGGGATTAGAGAGCCATGCTGAACTCATTTTCCAGTTTCATTCCTCTAACTGAGCCTAATTTGGCTGGTAACGAAAAGATCTACCTTTGCTCTTGTATAGACGATAATTGGGTGTCGTCTGCAGGATCATATGTTGAGGAATTTGAAAAGCAAATTGCATTAGTGGCGGGAACAAAATATGCTGTAGCTTGTTGCAACGGTACTGTAGCAATTAAATTAGCATTGCTAGCGGCGAACGTCAAAAGGGATCAACGCGTCATTGTGCCTGATTGGACTTTTGTGGCGACCGCAAACGCTATTGTGGACATAGGAGCTGTACCAGTATTTGTCGATGTTGAGCCAGATACCTATACGTTGTGCGGAGATAGTTTGAAATCAGCATTGCATAACTATGACAATATTGGTGCCATCATAGGTGTCCATCCGCTTGGCTATTCATGTGACATTGGCAAATTAAAAGAACTTGCCAAACCGATGAGCATACCGGTCATTGAAGATGCAGCTGGGGCAATTGGAGCTAAATATGGTCACTTAAGTGTCGGTTGTATCGGGGATTTTGGTTGTTTCAGTTTTAATGGAAATAAGGTAATCACTGCGGGCGCTGGCGGCGCAATAGTGTCAAATAATAGCGAGGGAATATCTTGGATTAGGCATTATATTTCTCAAGCAAGGGTTTCTTCAGACTACCGGCACGACGAGATTGGTTTCAATTATAGAATGTCTAATTTGAACGCGGCGGTTGGCGTTGCTCAAGTTGAGAGGCTTCAGGAAATATTAGGTTGCAAAGCCAAAATTGCGCTCAGATACGATGGTGTACTCAATAAATTTACTAACGGCCCTATTAAAAAAATGCCTCAACCGAGTTGGGGCATTGGTAATAATTGGCTTTACTCTGTTTTGGCAGATAGTGAGGCTGTGGCAGACAGTTTGATCACACATCTCGAGCAAGAAAATATCGAAGCGAGAAAGTTTTGGCGTAACCTAACAAGCTTAACTCCCTTTAGAAAATATGAGTCGGAAGAATCGAGGGTGGCCGAAAGCCTTTCGGGTCGGGTGGTCTCCTTGCCGTCAAGTTCAGGGATTTCAACATCTGAACTTGATCGGGTAGTTGATTGTCTGGACACCTTTCTCAGTAAATAGTTACAAAAAATGAAGGCGCAGCGCCAGAGGATATCATTATATGAAAAAATGTTTTGTGGGGGATATCCCTGTTTGGCTTGGTGCTCAACTTACCCCCAGTATTGAAAAGAGCTCATTTGGGTTTGAGGTAGGGGCACACGGGCTTGTGCGTATGTCTAATAATAAGATTGCTGCTAGGATGGTAGAAGCATATTCTAGTGATGAGTATCACTTTATAACCTCGCCTCCAGGAGCATCAGAGTGGGGCAATAAACTTGCCCAAAAGAGTATTGATGGATTGCTAAGAACTTATGGTAATTTGCATGGTAAGCATATTCTTGAAATTGGTGCGGGCACTCTTTTTACCGCTGAGACATTAATTGATAGTTACGGTGCGGCGTCGGTTACGATTGTTGACCCTGCACTTCACGACAGACCATCGAGCAGCAGGATTACGGTTATAAGGAAGTATTTTAACTCCAATATAAAATTTGACCGCTCTTTTGACCTTGTAATATCATTTAACACGCTTGAACATGTTCCAGACCCTATATGTTTTCTTGCATCGATTGCGGAACACATGAGTGATGAAATGGCGTTGTATCTGAAGTTGCCAGATTGTGGTGAGAGTTTAGATAATGGCGATTTAGGGCTTTGTGTTCATGAACACTTGTCGTACTTCACTTCAACAACTTTGGATGCCTGTTTGAAAGCTAATGGACTTGAGAGAGTTGCGAACTCTAATTATCAGGGAGCGTTGCAAGTTCTAGCGAAAAAAGTAAGTCAATCGAGTACTGCGGCATGTCTCTTAGGAGAGACCCAGCTGATTAATTTTCAAGCAAACTATCTGAGTCATATCAGCCGTTTACAACGATATTTTGACTCGGATGTATATGACAAGATTGGGTTCGTTGGTTGTTCAGTGGGTTTGTGTAATATTCTTAATTTATTGGATAATCCAAATGTTGATAAAATTAGCCTGTTTGACAACGATAACCTCAAGGTGGGTAAATATATTCCGGGAATTAACACACCCATTCAAACGCCGACCCAGGATGCTTTGAACGAATGTAAAGCAATATTTTTGACTCCAATGAATTTCTTTGAAGAAATCAAATCTGGGCTTCATGCTTCGTTCGATCTTGGCCCCGAGAAATTGATGCCTGTTTTTCCTAAACCTAATTAATTGAGCCTCGCGAGATATGGGAATGACAAATTTTGAGTTGAAAAAAGGCAAGACTTCGTTCATTGCCGAGATAGGCCCTAATCATGATGGCAATTTAAATATTGCTCTAGAGTTAGTTAGAAAGGTTGCTGCGGCAGGCGCAGATGCTGTTAAATTCCAAACATACAGCGCCGCGGGTACAGTTGTATCGCAAAACGCACCGTTAGCTGATTATATGAAAACAGCTGGGGATTGGTCCGATCAAGGTCTACTTTTAGAATCTGTTCGGCTCACCCAATCTGATTTTGTTAAAATATCACGCGTCTGTGAGGAAGAATGTATTGCCTTTTTGTCAACACCATTTGACTGTGCTTCAGTTGATTTTCTCTCAGAGCTTGGGATGTCTGCGATCAAAGTGCCTTCTGGCGAAATTACGAATCCATTCCTTATTAGGTGCGTTGCCAAAACTGGACTGCCACTGATTGTTTCGACAGGAATGGCTACGTGTGACGATATAAATTGGTGCTTAAATGAAATAAGAAGCGTATGGGCTAAGGCAGATTTGAAATTAGGAGAAGATCCTATTACATTACTCCATTGCACTTCTGCGTACCCCACAGCAGCGCAGGATACTAATTTGCTCGCTATGGATCTGTTGAGTGAAGAATTCGACGTCCCTATCGGTTTTTCCGACCACACTATTGGTATGGTTGCCCCTCTTGCTGCAGCTGCTAAGGGGGCAGTTGTTGTTGAAAAGCATATTTCATATGACCCCAAAGCCAGCGGACCTGACCATGCTGCTTCGCTAAGTGTGGATGACTTACCGGATTTAATATCGTCTATTAGAGAAATTGAGACTGTTTTGGGATCGAAACAAAAAAAGCCGGTTAACCAAGAAAAAAACGTAGCACTGGTGGCGAGACGTTCTCTTGTTGCAGCTAGAGAAATTAAGGCTGGAGAAATCTATTCCTGGGAAAACCTCTCTGCGCTGCGCCCGCAAACGGGAGTTCCAGCGCAAATGGCCAGTGAATTGATTGGCAGAAGAGCTGCAAGATTTTACCAGCGAGATGAGATGATAGATGTGTGTGAAACCGAAGCCTGAGAGTAAGAAGCCTGAGAAAAAGAAGATAGATTTCCCCCGGTTTAGTGAGCTTAACAGCAACAATGTGTTGCGTGACCTGCAAATTCACACAAATTGGACAGACGGTAATAGCTCTGTCAAAGATTTGCTAGAGCAGGCTGACCGCGTTGGGTTGAAGGAAATTGGGTTTACCGAGCATGCACGTCATAATAGCACATATTATCCTGAATTCTTTGATGAGATAGACTTTTATGCTGAAAAGTTTCCAAATTTGGTGGCTTATAAGGGGTTTGAAGTTAAGATCAAAAGTGCGGATGGCTGTTTGGATATAAGCAATAAGATGAGAGATGCCGCTGAATTAGTTCTCGGCAGTGTCCATTCAATGATCGATAAGCCGTCAGGAAGGAGAGTTCACCCGAATGAAATGGATTCGGCAGTTGCCATGGCAACTGAAACAGAGTTATCGCTGGGACTGATTGAGAATGGCGGCGCTGATGTCTTGTCTCACCCAGGGGGCATGTCATTACGGTTTCACGGTGAATTTCCTTTCGCAAATTTCGACCTACTGCTCTCTCGCATCAAGCACACCACGATGGCTTTTGAATTAAATTACGCCTATCATTCGCGCATAATGCCGCATTTGCTTGAATTAGTGGCAAAGCACGACCCTTTTGTTTCGATAGGTTCTGACGTACACAATGCGCACGATATGGGAAAATGCAGTGCTGCTATTTCGCAGAGTTTGAGAATATGATTAAAGTGAAGGTCTCAGTGACTGGAGCAGGGTCGTTGTTTGGTCAAGGGATTCTGAAATCTGTTCGGGATGATTCAGGGTCTATTTACCCTGAAATACACGGTTTAGATTACTTTTGGGACGCATTTGGTTTTCGTTATTGTGATTCTGCCACGGTACTACCTGACATATTGTCCGAGCATGTTTCTGAGAGTGAATGGTATAATGAGCTTGTCGCAGCTGTGAAAGGCTTTCAGAGCAAACTTCTCTTTGTTGGAGCTGATTTTGAACTTCAGATTTTGGCGAAATATAGCGATGACTTTTTTGCGCAAACCGGTTGTAAAATAATCATCTCGCCAAAAGAGACTATTGAAATTTGTAAAGATAAATTTCTGTTTGCAAAATATCTTGGTGCCAAGCAAATAAACGTCCCTTTTACAATAATTGGCGACGTCTCGTTTGGTGAAGCCATAAAAGCTGTTGGTTGCCCTTTTGTTGTAAAGCCAAGATTTGGTGCGCGAAGTAGAGGGGTTAGTTTAGTGCATAATGAAGTAGAGTTTACCTCGGCATTAAACAGTTGTGCTGAACCAATTTTTCAACAATTTTTGCCCAACCCAGATGCAGAATATTCATGTGGAATTATCGTGTTAAATGGTACGTTGCACTCTGTTTGTACTCTGAAGCGCGTATTGAGGGATGGTAACACCTGGGAAGCAGTGTCAGGCAATATGGAAGACCCTGAATTTTTGCTTGTTGAGAGATACTGTCGTCAAATAGTGGCTGGTTTTGATTTCATTGGCCCAGCAAATATTCAATGCCGGGTTGTTGACGGTGTTCCGTATGCGTTTGAGGTCAATCCGCGGTTTTCAGGAACCACCTACTTTAGAACTTTGCTTGGTGTAAATGAGCCTTTGAATGTTATCAAGAATTCCATGGGGTTAGAAGTGCCGACTGATCTGCGTCTAAGGCCTGGTAAAGTTCGCCGGTATTTCTCGGAGTGCCTTGAGACGTGAGAGAGCAAAAACCATTAATCAAGGTCCTCAGCGTCTCGTCAAACAGAGCGGATGTTGGAATTATTTCTAATGTTTGGAACCTGCTAGCGAAATCCAGTCGTTTTGATTTGCATATTTTGCTCACAGGTACCCACATTTCTGATGATAGTTATGCCAGAAAATATATCCCGACCAATGCGAAAGTATATCAAGGTGGGGGGGATATTACAGGAAGTGATGGGGTAGATCTAGCGCATCATTTATCCAAAATTGGTAAAAAATGCATAGAGCTTTATAATCAGGTATCTCCAAATTTAATTCTGGTTGTTGGGGACCGATTAGAAATGCTGCCCGCAGTCACCTCGTCTTTGCCGCTAAATATTCCAATTGGACATATAGCTGGAGGTGATATTAGCGAGGGAGCAATTGACGATCGGGTCAGGCATGCTATTACAAAGCTTTCGCATGTTCATTTTGTGTTAAACAAGCACTCTGCGCAGCGCGTCAGTCAAATGGGAGAGCAGCTATGGCGAATTAACATAGTTGGCGCTCCAAATCTTGACACGTTAAAGTCAGCTAAAGTTCTGTCACCTAACCTAGTGAAAAGCAAACTGGGGCTAAAAAGCCTTGAAAAGCTTCGTTTAGTCACCATCCACCCAGAGACAAATGGCCTGATTTACGATGAGCCACTTGATCCTGTTTTAGAGGCTCTTGACAGATGTGCGAATCCTACAATTATTACTGCTCCAAATGCTGATCCTGGAGGCATAAAAATAGCCCAACGGTTAAGCCAATTTTCTGCTAATCGCAGTTGGGCACAGTATAGAGAAAACTTAGGCACGGAGTTGTATTCTAATGTAATGCGTTACAGCTCAACAATGGTTGGTAACTCATCAAGCGGTATTATTGAAGCAGGGCTCTATGGTCTTTCAGTCATCAACGTAGGAAATCGCCAATCCGGCAGGGATGCTGGGCAGAATGTCTTTCATTGCGCTAGCAATGCTGATGAGGTTTTTACTTTACTGTCTCGTTTAGAGAATCCAGCAACAAACATACCTTCAGACAGTCTTTACGGAGACGGAAATGCTGCAAAAAGGATCGTAAATGTTTTAGCCAAACTGCCTAGCCTTGAGGAGTTGCTTTTAAAGCGTTTCAGTAAATTTCAAAACAATGAATTTGTCGAGCCATGGGCCCACCTGTCCTGAGTTTATTTTTATAATGACATCAAGATATTGTGCGAAGATCGACAAGGGGAGCATCAACTGCTGCAATGTTTTTATCAATTTCTGCCAAAATATTTAAATTCATTGGCTGAGCGCTTGTAATTTCCTTTATGGTATTTAGCTGATCGAACTTTAGTACTCCAAATGTAATGGACGCGTTTTCATGCCGTGACAAAACATAAAGCATGCAAAAAGCAGCTATTGAAAGATTTTGTGCGCCTGCTAAATCTTTCAGCAGTAAAATTGGTTTTCTCAAATAACTGATTTTATCGGGTAAATAATTATGATCGAGTGTTAGTAGGCCTCTGAGCATTACGCTCCTTAATATAAATTTTGGAACTTGTGATCGAGTGGTTGTCAATTTTGATCTAGTCGCAATGTTCTCAAATCGTTTGTCTAATATACTGGCTGGAATTTGAAATAAGTTTGCCGGTGAATACGTTTTTTGTATTCTCACAACTTCTTCGGGTGCGTAGCATGAAGCTCCGAAATCACCAATCCAGCCTTGGTTTTGGGCACCAAGAAAACTATCTTGAACGTATGGGTTTAAAATATCTCGTGAGTGGTGAGCTAAGTAACCTTGGAGGCGATCGCAACATAATCGCTTTCGGCTAGCTGTTATGCCATCACAAACTTGTTGCGCAATTTGTTTGCCAGAGTTCATGCTTGGCATTTTATCCATTTTGGTGCAAAGCCAAAAATCGTTTGTCTTTTTCCTACTATGCAGCCATTCCCCGATCCGTGTTTCAGACTCGCCATAGCTAGGAGCTGTGTCTAGTTGTCGAATACCTAAATCAAACGCGTAATCTAATATCCGGTTAACGTCTTCTTTAGATGGCATGTTCTCTGCAAGACTGTAACGCATTCCCAACTGTGCAGTGCCCAATATGAGCCTGTTTAAAAATACCATTGCTAGCCCTATAGTTGTTCGCATTCATATTGTATTGGTATATTCCTGAATTGTGGATCTTTATTTAGTTTAGTCAGTTATGCCAAATGGATTTTAAGGATTGGGAAACTCATTTGGATGTTTTGACTCAGATCCTGCCTTTCATAGTCAATTGCAACGCTAATGTAATCATATTTTGGAATTGCTTAGACCCAATTTTTTAGCCTTTAAACGGCTTGATTGCGCCTTGTTAGGCCACGGCTTCATATGTTATATTTGAGAAATACGTTAACCGCCCTAATCCCTCCTTGTGTCCTAGCATGTTAAAAGTGAAAGACATTTAGTTTGGTTGTAGATGCGTTAGTCAATAGGTGTTTTAAATGAACCAAAAGTTCCGCTTCAATCCCATTCCATCAATGAATTTAAACGGTAAAGGGATACTTGTTACTGGTGGAACCGGCTCATTCGGTAATGCCTTTGTAAAAAGGGTTCTAGACCTTTACGAACCATCTCGACTTGTTATTTTTAGTCGAGATGAACAAAAGCAGTTTATGATGGCACAGCAGTTTTCACCCGAAGCCTACCCTTGTTTAAGGTATTTTATAGGCGATGTTCGTGACGCTGATCGGTTGCGAAGGGCTATGATTGGTATTGATGTTGTGGTTCACGCCGCGGCTATTAAGCATGTCCCGATCGCAGAGTATAATCCGATTGAAACAATTAAAACAAATATTCTTGGTGCGGAAAATGTTATTAATGTAGCGCTTGACGCAAAGGTAAAAAAAGTAGTTGCACTCTCGACAGATAAAGCTGCTAACCCTATTAATTTATATGGCGCAACAAAGCTCTGTTCAGACAAACTTTTTGTTGCTGCTAATAACCTTGCGGGTAAGGATGTTACAACATTTAGTATTGTCAGGTATGGTAACGTCCTTGGTAGTCGAGGCAGTATAATACCCGTCTTTCGTAAAATGATTGCAGATAATGTTTCAGCTCTGCCTGTTACTGATGAGCGTATGACACGGTTTTGGGTGACAATTGAGCAGGGTGTAGATTTTGTTTTGCAGTGCTTTGGCAATATGACTGGCGGCGAGATATTTGTCCCTAAAATTCCCAGTATGCGTATCAAAGACCTTATTGATGTGATTGCGCCCGGTTATCCAATTAATGTGACTGGCATCCGTCCAGGTGAAAAATTGCATGAAGTCATGATCACCAATGACGATGTTGATAATACATTAGAGTTTGATAATTGTTATGTAATAAAGCCGTCAAATATTCCAAAGCTAATGGGCCATGAACACATAATTGAAGGTAAACCCGGCACGCCCATTACTGAGGGCTTTTCTTATCGTTCAGATTTGAACGAATGGTGGTTGAACGGAGATGAGTTGAAAAAAATGTTACTTAACTTAGACATGGCGGGGAGTGTATGATCAAGTTTGGGAAGACATCAAGCACGCTGTTATCTCAGAAACAAAGTTTTTTTGATAATAACGATGAAATTCTTGCCGAGAGCAAGCGTATTGGGAATGTGTATTTAAGCCAGCCGCGCCGGCGTATGTGCAAGTGTTGTGATAAGCCTTTGGAAGGCAAAAAATTTACCAAACACTCTATCGGTTACATAATTTGTGATGTTTGCACACACCTTAATGGGATGTTTGAAGATACTGATGAGTTCTGTCGGTCGCTCTACACAGATTACGGCGGAGCAAGCTATGCTGTAAATTATTCAGCAGAGGATCACAGCCAATTTCAAGAGCGTGTTAAGCATATTTATCTTCCAAAAGCACAGTTCCTATTTGATAGCTTGAAGAATTTAAATGAGGCTGCCGAAAACATGAAAATGGCAGATTTTGGCGCCGGTTCTGGCTACTTTGTTACTGCGCTGCGCATGGAGGGCATAAAAAATTCAAATGGATATGAGGTTTCTGATACGCAAATTCGTTTGGCAAACGAAATGTTGGGACAGGGTACTGTAATCAAGCACGAGATGAACGAAACAGTCGATATTGCAAAAAATATTGATGCTGAAGTTGTTACAATGGTCGGGGTTTTAGAGCATCTTCAAAACCCTCGAGACGTTCTTGCTGCGCTTGCCGGTAACCCAAATGTCAATTATCTATTTGTCTCTGTACCGTTGTTTAGCCCTTGCGTGATAATTGAATCTGTCTTTCCAAATGTAATGCAGCGCCAACTTTCCTCCGGTCACACCCACCTTTATACAGAAAAATCGCTGGAATGGATGCGCGGTGAATTCGGTTTAGAGTCAGTCTCTGAATGGTGGTTTGGAACTGATATCGTCGACCTTTTTCGGTCCGTTAGCGTCGAGTTAAGTCATAACAGTCAAATATCTGAGCTTGGCGAGTTTTGGAATGAGTCCATCATTGCATCGATTGATGAAATGCAGATGTCTCTTGATAAACGCAAAATGTCCTCTGAGGTGCATATGTTAATGAAATTTGTATGATCACTCTCTCAAAAGTGTTGGTTACCGGTGCAAGGGGATTGCTGGCACCGTATTTAATCCGTGATCTGCAAAGACTTGGCTGTCAAGTCTTTGCAACGACCAGGTCTGCCGGAGATTATGATTGTGATCTGACAAATGCTGCTGCAACCGGGGTTCTGCTGAGGGCTATTAATCCCGATCTTGTGATAAACTGTGCGGCATTGACTGACGTTGAGTATTGTGAAAGTCATGCGACATTATCGGAATTAGTCAATGCAGCATCAGTTAGGCATCTCGTTAGGGCTCTCAAAAAAGATGCCAAGCTTATGCATATTTCAACTGACCATGTTTATTCGGGTGAACGCGAGCTTAACAAAGAGGATGAGGCCGCTCCCATTAATGTGTACGGAAAGACTAAACTGCTGGGTGAGTGCGAAGCAATGAAACATGAAAAGACCGTCGTTGCGCGCGTTAATTTCTTCGGTAAGTCGTTAATAAAGGGCAAAAGAAGTCTTTCAGATTGGGCGCTTGATATGCTTTTGTCAGGCAATTTCATCGATGGGTTTACTGATAATTTTTTTTCGCCACTGAGCCTTCCATCGCTCTCGTCTTTGCTCGTTAATGTTGCGCATGAAGATATATGTGGGATTTATAACATTGGGTCTAGGAATGGAATGTCAAAAGCTGCGTTCTTACAGGAGTTAGCCAATCAAAATGGCTTAGACGTCAGTGCTATTAGAATGACAAAATGCGCGAGCATCATTGGGCGAACACGGCGACCAGAGGATCTTAGGATGGATGTTTCAGCGATAGAAACTGCTATCGGCCTGTCAATGCCAAGCCTGGAAGAAGAAATTATTGGTTGTTGTTTCAGGGGTGGAGAAAAATTCTAATGTCAAAAAAAAACGTAATAGATACGGGTCGTTTTAAAATTGGAGAAGAATACCCTACTTATTTTATTGCTGATATTGCGGCGAACCATGACGGTGATCTCGGTCGGGCGAAGGACTTAATTTATTTATGTGCAGATGCTGGTGCAAATGCCGCAAAATTTCAAAACTTTCATGCAGAAACAATAGTTTCTGATCATGGGTTTCGGTGCCTCGGTGACCAAATATCTCATCAAAAAAAATGGAAAAAATCTGTCTTCGAAGTCTATCAGGATGCTTCCTTGCCGATCGAATGGGCTGAGGAGTTGCGTGCTACCTGTGATAAGGCTGGAATTGATTATTTCACTTCACCATATGATTTGGAAATGATCGAGTATTTGTCGCGCTTTGTTGTTGCATGGAAATTAGGCTCCGGTGATATAACTTGGCACGACTCTATCGCTCTGATGGCGACGGATAGAAAGCCTCTGTTCATTGCCACTGGGGCCTCAGATCTTTGTGATGTAAAAGCGGCTATGGATGTAGCCTTGCGGCATACAGATGAGGTGTGTTTGATGCAATGCAACACTAACTACACAGGCTCAATTGAAAATTTTCGTCACATTTCGCTAAACGTTTTGACTCTATACAGAGATTTGTACCCCGATATAATCTTAGGTCTTTCAGATCATACTCCGGGGCTTTCTACCACTCTCGGCGCAGTGGCACTTGGCGCTCGTGCAGTTGAAAAACATTTTACTGATGACACTAAACGCGAAGGGCCAGATCACCCCTTTTCTGTTGATGCAAAAAACTGGGCTGAGATGGTTGAGCGTACTAGAGAATTAGAAGCTGCGCTGGGGTCACGAGATAAGCGGGTTATGGAAAATGAAATGGATACGGTGGTGCTGCAAAGGCGTGCTTTGCGTGTAAAAGGGGATATCACGGCGGGGCAACAATTGGAACGTAAAGATCTAACCGCTTTACGGCCTTGTCCGACAGGAGGCTTACCTCCTTATCGTTTAGCCAGTGTGGTGGGTAAAAAATTAAAAACTGACCTTTCAGATGGTCACCTCCTTACCGAAGAGGATCTTGAATGAAACCAAGGTCAGATACTATCATCGTCATTCCTGCTTATAATGAACAGAATAACATTGGTGGTGTGATAAATGTAGCCCGTTGTTTTGGTGGTGTTCTAGTTGTAGACGATGGATCGAGCGACAATACGTCAACTATAGCGAAGCTTGCAGGTGCAAATGTTCTCTGCTTGGAGTCAAATAAGGGTTATGATGCTGCTTTAATGGCGGGGTTAAAAGAAGCCGTTTCAATTGGAGCAAAATTTGTTGTTTCGCTCGATGGTGACGGCCAAATTGGTCATAAATGTTTGGAAAATCTCGTATTACAGTTATGGTCTGGGCGTTCGAAACTTATCATTGGAGAACGTGCCAAAAGTGCTCGACCTTCGGAAAAAATATTTAATATTTATGTGCGATGGAAATACGGGGTTAAAGACATTTTATGTGGTCTGAAAGGATATCATTCAGATTTACTCAAAAATCATGACAGCATTGGCTGCCCAAATTCAGTTGGAACTGAAGTCGCTCTTTTGTGTTTGCGAGACAAAGTGCCGTTTTCTTGCGTAGATGTAGTCGTTAAGGAACGCGCGCATGATAACTCTCGTTTTGGAAGTGGTATAAAACCAAATCTGAAAATTTTGAGAGCACTTCAGAGGTGTCTTTGGAAGGATCTAATAAATATTAACAAGAGAGCTGCAAAATGAAAAATAGTGCAAAAATGTTGGGAAAACGTTGCTACTTGAGGCCTATGGAACTTGAAGATTTGGGATCCGACTACCTGAACTGGATAAATGATGCATCCTCGTCAAAATATATATTAGGCTCTGGTTTTCCCGTGAATAAAATGATGTTAAATCAGTATTTTGAAGAAAATCAGCCTCCAAACGCTGTATTGTTTGCTATCTGTGATGTTGATACGGACCTGCACTTTGGTAATGCTAGGCTTGGCCACATTGACTGGATTAATCGAAGCGCTAGATATGGCCGGTTAATTGGTAATGCAGATTATCGCGGTAATGGTTATGGTGGCGAAGCTCTGTTTTTATTGTTGAAATATGGGTTTCATAGCCTTGGATTGAACAGGATTTGGAGTGCCGCTAACATCGAAAATTCCCCCTCCAGAAAGAGTAATGATGGAGTTGGAATGATTGAGGAGGGGGTGTTACGGGAATTTATCTGGTGCGATGGAAAATTTCATGATGCAATGGCTTTGTCAATGCTGCGATCTGATTTTGATAGGCTGTATGGAGATTGAGTATCGCGCTTGTTGAAGTGTAAAAGTTGCATTTCAATTTGGCTTAACAAATAACAGTTTTTGTCTTTTTGCATTCGAAGTCCTTCTTAAAAGTAAGCCACTGGAAAATAAAACCTTGATCGAAAATAGTTCAAAAAATGAAAATCAACGCCTAAAAGATGTGGAAATTCTTTTTGCAGACTCAATAAAAGCGGTGCAGATTTGTAAAAAGCTTGGGATGCCCTCGAATGCTGAAATCCGCACATCGTCTCCAGCGCTTTTGATGAGTTCAGAAAAAAACGTAGTCAAAATCGATGCCCATATCTCCAGCAATATTATGACATCTTACTACGCTGAATACGTTGAATGGGTAAAAAGCGTATACTTTGATTTAAGTAGAAGCGCTGAATTCTCTGACATTGCAATTCTTGTTGCTCAGCGTCTTTCTGTGTTACAAACTTTTTTGTACAGAACAATGCTGCTCCGGGAAGAAGATTTTAAAAAATCTGTCGCGTTGGTCAGTGTTAAGTCAAAGGACGACTGGACCGCTCAAGTTTTGAATATGCCGTTTACACCAATGATGTCGACCTTTTCAAATGTAACGCTAGTTGAAATAGACGCTAAACAAATTTTTTCTGGTGAAACTGTGCGTCAAAGAACTCCCTCACTGCTAGTGCGATTAGCATATCGAGATTGGACAGCTATTTTTTTCCGATTGGTTTTACTTTTTTGGCGTTTCATGGCCTTTTTTCCGTCCAAAGGTTGTGTCCTGCTCCTTAGGGACTGTGAACTTGTTAAGGAAATTGCGTTGGAGTTTGCTCGAGCGGGTTATCGACTTATTAAACTCCGCAAGCCAGAGAATAACAGTTTTGCGCAAACGATGACACCGCTGCAAGAAACAAAATTGCGCGGTATTTTGAAACCAAAAATTTCATCAGTCGTGGCTCCCCAGTTAGTTGAATTAGTGTTGAACCATTTCACAAACGTTATAAATGATGATGTCAGAAAATATCATCAATCATACTCTGATTGGAGGGGTTATTCTGAATTCTTCGGGAAAAAAAAATTGACCATGCTTTTGAATAGTAACCTTATGGGGCCTTCTGATCTTGCATTAAGACGAGTTCTAAAAAATAGGGGTGTAAAAATTTTTGGCTGTCAACATGGCGTGTCAAGAGAAATTTCTACTGTTGTAGACACTGATGAAATTTTTTATGAAACGTTGACAGCTGATATCATGTATACATTTTCCGACGAGTCAGCAATGATCACAAATAACAGTAGTTTGTCGGTCGGGAGTGCTTTTGCAGTTGGTATGCCGCGAAGTCATTACCGGTTGAGCTTAACACATGCAAATAATCACTCCGTAAAGAAAATCTGGTTTCTCTCGACCTTGCTGTATGCCGGTAATGTTCAAGCTATGAACCGTGGAGCCACTGACATAGATTTGGCATCTTATGAAATTCGGCTGATAAATGAACTGCTCGCAAAAATACCCCATGAGGTTATTTACAAGACCTATCCGGCGGTAAGGTATGCTGACCCGGATCCAGTTGTTGAAGCCGCTAACTCCTGCCCGAACGTCCAAGTGTTTGAAGATCTGCTAGACTTCCGTTATCTTGCCGCGAACAGCCGTATCCTAGTTGTAAGCAGAACATCTTCCACTTTTGGATGGTGCATGACATGTGGTGTGCCAGTAGTCTACTTGGAGTTCCCGGGGCAACCACTTGCAAAAGGGCTTTATGAACAGTTCGAGGCTGGTATTTTTGTGTTTGATTGTGCAACCGATAAGGGTGTTGCTGATGCATTATCTTTTTTATCTAAACCACTAAGGGAGATTGAAATACTCTGGGCCCAAAAAACGGTGGCCCGCAAAGAGCTAATGTCGAGGTTTTTTGACAGTGGGTTTGGACAAGCTGGAGATACTGCCAGGAGAATTGCACTATGTGCGGAGTAGTTGGATGTGTTTCATTTGAGAGAGAGGTTCCTGTAAAGCAATGCGAGAAAGCCCTAAAAACGTTACGCCACCGGGGCCCTGATGACTTCGGGATGGCATCCACAAGGAACACTTGTTTTGGTCACTCGCGCCTTTCCATTTTGGGACCTACTGCGATCGCGGCTCGGCAACCTGCTCATGATGAAAATCATCTTTTGACCTTTAATGGTGAAATTTATAATTACCAAGAATTAGCTAGTGAGCTTTTTTCGTTTGGTGTCACTTCTTCTGGTCTAAGCGACACTGAAGTTTTGTTCCAATGCCTTATCCATTGGGGAGTTGAAAAAACCCTGCCAAAGCTCGATGGTATGTTTGCATTTGGTTTTTATGATAAAATAAAACGGGAATTAACCCTTGCACGAGATCGGATTGGTGAAAAGCCTCTTTACTGGGCATATTGCGATGAGCGCCTATGGTTTGCGTCTGAGATAAAGGCTTTGCTCGTTGCGTCAGAGGTTTCTTCAGACCCTAATTTAAACCGTATTGATGATTATTTCTATACTGGCAAGGTGAATGGTTCAGAAACTCTTTTTGCAGATGTGTATGAAATTGAGCCTGGCACCATATTGAAATATTCTCTGGCGAAGGGGCCGGAGATTAAAAGCTATTGGCAGATTGAAAAAGCTTTTGAGGCTGATTTAAAGCAAATGAGCCCAAAGCTTTTTTTAGATGACATGACCAAAGCTGTCAGCCAACGAAACCTTAGTGATGTTCCATCTGGTATCCTGATGTCTGGCGGCATTGACTCAATTACGCTAGTTGATTTGCAAGCGGGTATTATGGGGGGTGGACCGCTAAACCTTTTATTCGCAGATAATTTTAATAAGCAACTCAGCGAACGGACAGATGTTGATTTGTATTTAGATAGTGCTAGGACTAGATTTGAATGTGTAGACTTTAATTTACATGCTGAATTTCAGGATATTACTACTTACCTTAAAAATTTAGAACAGCTCGTCTGGATCTATGATGAACCAATTCAATTTCAGAATTCCATACATTTGATGGGTTTATGTAAGACAGCTAGTGAACTTGGATTGAAGGTTCTGTTCTCGGGGGAGGGCATGGATGAACTTCTGTACGGTTACGTTAGATTTGATAGAACTCAAAAACTTGTGAAAAAGGCAAAGACAAGAGTTGAGGCCATATCACAGTTATATCACGGGGCTGGGATAAATAATTTGGCCTTGATAAATAGATTGACTAATGGATTAGTTGCTGGAAAGGAGACATCGCAGCCATGGATTTGGCTCGAAAAACATGCGGATCAACCGCTAGATCTCTTGCAGCTTGTGTTTAGCCAAAAATATCGGTTGCAGATGTTACTCCAGCGCCAAGACCGTGTGGGCATGTCTCAAGGTATAGAAATTAGGGTGCCCTTCCTCGCTCCGTGGTTTGTATCTCAAATTAATTCATTACCGAACTGCAATAAATTTGACAACAATAACTCCCAAACAAAGGTTATATTACGCCAAGCGATGAAAAATCGGTTACCTGAACGAATTCTAACCAAACGAAAAGATGGTTTTCCAACAGACGTTGGGGATTGGATGCATGGAGTTCATTTTCGCAATTTGGTTTTTGAGCGTGTTGAGGATCAAAATAGTTTTACCCAGAAATACCTTGATGGAGGTTTCGCTTTAGGGATTCTTGAAGAGCACTTTTCCCGGAGAGAAAACCACAGTACGTTGATATGGCAACTGTTTGCTTTAGAGCTTTGGCATGAATGTTTTGCAGACTTTAGTAGAAGGCATCAAGCGATTGTTTAAATTACATATGAATTTTCTGAGAACATGTTAGTTGTTGCAGTAGTCCAAGCACGCTGTGGGTCTACCCGCTTTCCTGAGAAAGTGCTGACACATATTGGTAAGAAGCCACTGATTTCAGTATTGATAGATAGACTTTCGCAAGCAAAGAAAATTGATAAGATTATTTTGGCCACCACGGATAATGTTGCTGATAAAAAGCTAGCTGAAATTGCCGGCTATCTCGGAGTACAATGTCATCGGGGCAGTGAATTGGATGTTTTAAGCCGATATGCTGGAGCTGCTGAAAGTGGTGGTGCTGACGTCGTTGTTCGAATTACGGGCGATTGCCCTCTTGTTGACCCTGATATTGTTGACCAAACCATCGAACTGTATTTGAATGGCGGCATTGATTACTGTAGTAATTCTTGGCCACCAACCTACCCAGATGGGCTGGATGTTGAGGTGTTTTCTCGAAAAGCACTGCTCGTAGCCAACAGAGAAGCAAAAGATAGTGCCCATAGAGAGCATGTAACACCATTCTTTAGGGAAAGTGGTCTGTTTGCATGCGCTACTCTAAAAAATAGTAAAGATTTCTCACACATGCGTTGGACAGTCGATGAGCCTGAAGATATGGAAGTGATTCAAAATATTTTTGATAATTTCCCAGGAGACTATCTTTTTGGATGGCAAGAAGTTTTATGTCTGTCAGAAAGAAAGCCCGAACTTTTTAGTGCAAACAAACACCTTAGTCGCAACGAGGGCAGCAAAATGAGTAAGAGTCAAAAGTTGTGGCGGCGCGCAAAAAAAATAATTCCGGGTGGAAATATGCTTTTGTCCAAACGGCCAGAGATGTTTTTACCAGAAATTTGGCCGTCTTATTATAGCAAAACTTGTGGTGCAAAAGTCTGGGATCTTGACGGTAATGAATATACCGACATGTCTCTCATGGGTGTTGGAACAAATTCCCTTGGATATTCTCATCCTGAAATTGATGATGCGGTTAGGACTGTGATCCAGCATGGAAACCTTTCTACATTAAATTGTCCAGAGGAGGTATACCTTGCTGAGCGTCTGATTGATCTCCACCCGTGGGCGGAAATGGTAAAGTTTGCTCGAACTGGCGGTGAGGCAAGTTCGATTGCAGTTAGGATTGGCCGCGCAGCATCTGGTCGAGATGGTGTGGCGATGTGTGGGTATCATGGTTGGCATGACTGGTACCTAGCGGCCAATTTAAAGGATGAAAATGGTTTGGTTGGTCATCTGCTTCCGGGGCTGGTGCCCAATGGTGTTCCAAAAAATTTACATGGATCAACTCATACCTTCAAATATAATGATTATGCTAAGTTGGTCTCATTGGTGGGGTCCGGTGAAATTGGTGTGATCATAATGGAGGTAATGCGCAATGAAGAGCCGGAAAAAGATTTTCTTGAAAATGTAAGGAAGCTTGCTACTGACCATGGGATTGTACTTATCTTTGATGAGTGCACGTCTGGGTTTAGACAAACTTTTGGTGGGCTTCACAAACATTATGGTGTGGATCCTGATATAGCTGTTTTTGGCAAAGCTCTTGGCAATGGTTACTCGATAACGTCCGTAATTGGACGCAGGAATGTGATGGAGGCCGCGCAGGAAACTTTTGTTTCAAGCACTTTTTGGACTGAGCGAATTGGCCCCGCCGCGGCCTTGAAAACGCTTAAAGTCATGGAAAGAGAAAAGTCTTGGGAAAAAATTACGAAAATAGGAAATCACATGAAGAATAGCTGGCAAACGCTAGCTGATTTGCATGGCTTAAAGATTTCACACCAAGGTTTGCCTGCAATAGCGAGTATTTCATTTGATAGTGAAATGAACCTTCCCTACAAGACGTTGATATCGCAAGAAATGCTAAAACATGGTTACTTGGCAAGCAATGCCTTTTATGCCAGCACAAGCCACACTGAGGAGATGATTGATGCTTTTTCAGAAAAACTCTCTTCTGCTTTCGCTATGATAAGCCAATGCGAAAATGGCGTTCCTTTGGATTTGTTTTTAAAATCTGATGTGTGTTATACTGGTTTCACTCGGTTAAACTGACAGTTCAAATTTTAATATCGACTGAAAAATTTGGTTATAGATGAGCCATCATTATGTGTTGAGCACACATTAGCTTGGAACTAAAAACCAACATTAGGAAGAACAACACATGAATGACAAAAAAAATTTGGTAGCCGAGCATTATGATGGATCAGCTGCAACTTACCACCTTCAATACGAGAGGGATTTGCTCTCAGACTTGAACAGTGACTATCCGGCAAATTTTTTTCGTCTTCACCTCCTTCTCAACTCTTTTATTGAAAATGAGGTTAAGCGTGTTGTCGAAATCGGGGTTGGCGAGGGTACGCCTTTGGTTAATTTAGCTAAAGCTGGTATGGAGGTGGCTGGTTGTGATATTAGCAATTCGATGGTTGATGCCTGTCGTGCAAACTTCGAAAGTCACAAGCTGTCCTCAAAAAACATTATTTTTGCTGATATCCAAGACCCTACCAGCTACGCCCCTCTTCTAGGTGAGGGGAAGTTTGACGCCCTATTGGCAATGGGAGTAATGCCTCACGTGCGTAACGACGAATTTGTATTACGTAACATGCGGACAATGGTTAAGGATGGTGGTAAGGTATTTATCGAGTTTAGGAATAAATTATTCTCCTTGTTTACCTTTAACCGACATACTCGCGACTTCATCTTAGATGACTTATTGGCTAATGTAAGCCCGGTTTTGAAGGATGCTGTTGATAAGGATTTGAAGAGCAGATTGGCTATGGATTTACCTAAACCAAAGCTTTCGGGCCCAAGCTCCGCCCCAAAGGATGGAGATGCTGCAGATGGTGTCCCTGGATATGATGCGATTTTATCAAAGTTTCACAACCCTTTTGAAATTTTAGAACAATTTAAAGCTGTTGGATTTAAAGATGCACGCCTTCTTTGGTATCACTACCACCCTGCAATGCCTTATTTGGAAGAGACTGATGCGGCTCTTTTCCGCGATGAGGGCCTAAAACTCGAGCATGAAAATTCGGGCTGGAGAGGGTTGTTTCTTTGCTCTGCGTTTGTAGTGGAAGCTACTAAGGAAAGTTCCGTTGATTGATGGCCTGCCTCTTGATATCGGAAGGCAAGCCCATCAGTTGGCCAAACAACTCTGGCCGATAAATCGTAGCATAACAGGTAATGGTGTCAGGGAAACGCTTAAGATTCTTCGTGGTCATTTGCCTGACCTGGAGATACTAGAGGTGCCCAGTGGGCAGAAGGTATTTGATTGGAAGATTCCCAAGGAATGGTCTGTCAGAGAGGCTTGGATAGAGGCGCCTGATGGTCGTCGGTTTTGTGATTTCAATACTAATAACCTTCATTTAGTCGGTTACAGCCTCGGCATTGACGCAACATTAACTAAAAATGAGTTAGATAAACATTTATTTTCTCTTCCCGAAAAACCCAAGGCCATTCCATATATCACGTCATACTATGAAGAATTTTGGGGGTTTTGTATCACCGATGAAGAAAGACAAGTCCTTCAAGATGGAAACTATAGGGTATATATTGATGCTGAACTGTTTGAGGGGTCACTGACGTATGGTGAATTAATTATTAAAGGGGAAAGTGACGAAGAAGTCTTTCTTTCTACTTATATTTGTCATCCTTCGATGGCTAACAATGAACTTTCTGGACCATGTGTTGTAACGTTCTTGGCTAAATGGCTCATTAACCTGCGAAGTTTAAAATATACTTACCGCATTGTTTTTGTGCCAGAAACAATTGGTTCCATTGCCTATCTCAGTAAAAATTTGGTCGCGATGCGAGCTAATGTTGTTGCGGGTTTTAATGTTACCTGCGTCGGGGATGAGAGAGCTTATTCATATATTCCATCGCGCAACGGAGAAACTGTTAGTGACAAAGTGGCTAAACATGTACTTCGTTTTATTGACCCTGATTTTGTTCAATACTCCTGGGCCGATCGGGGTAGTGATGAACGGCAGTATTGTGCTCCCCACGTTGATTTACCAATCGCATCAATTTTGAGAAGTAAATTTCTATCATATGATGAATATCATACCTCACTTGATGACTTGGAAACAGTAGTCACGGAAAAGGGGTTGGCTGGTGGTTTTGAGGCCATTAGATGCGCGCTTGAGGTTATCGAAAATAATGTTTATCCCAATGTAACAGTTTTGTGTGAGCCGCAAATGGGAAGACGTGGTTTATACCCCAACATTTCTGACCAAAGAAACTACAAAAATACTAACCTTATGATGAACCTTGTGTCTCATTCGGATGGTCAAATGTCCCTCCTGGAAATTGCGGATAAATTAGATGTATCCTTTTGGGAACTTTATGATTTAGCTAACAAATTAGCCAAAGTCGGTGTTCTTGACTTTGGTCAGACACCAAGGGACGTCAGCTAAACTATTAGAATTCATGTTTAAGTGGTGTCCTTTTACAAGGATGGGAAACGATTGTTTATCAAATGCTTAGGTTAATATCACGCCTTGATATAAAAGGAAAAAATGTTGTAAAGGGAATGCAATTTGATGGTTTGCGTATTGTCGGCAAGCCTGATGAAATGGCTAAACGTTATTATGAAGGTGGAGCTGACGAATTAATTTTTATGGATATAGTCGCGTCTCTTTATGGCCGAAACACAATTCTGAGCACTGTTTCGGAAGTGTGTAAACATGCATTCATACCGCTAACAGTTGGTGGTGGGTTGCGTTCAACAGAGTGTATTATTGATTGCCTGAAATATGGCGCAGATAAAGTAGCTTTAAACACCGCTGCTGTAAAAAATCCAGAGTTCATTACGGAGGCGGCGAACATATTTGGCAGCCAAAGTATTGTTATAAACATCGAAGCTAAACGTAGAGGTAACAAATCGTGGGAGGCATTGACTGACAGTGGGAGGGAGGTTACCGGCAGAAATGTCATTGATTGGGCTAAGGAGGCTCAAGAGCGCGGCGCAGGAGAAATTTTGATCACATCAATAGATAAGGATGGTACTAGGAAGGGGCCTGACCTTGCTTTGCTTCGTGAAATCCTCCCTGTTGTTAAAATACCGGTAATAGTTGGCGGTGGTATTGGATCCGCAGCCGATATTGGGTCTCTCCTTGATGAAGGTGTTGAAGCTGTAACCTTATCCGCACTCACTCATTTTGGTACAGAGACTCTAAGCAGCCTCAAAAACCAGCTTTCGATAAAAGGGTATAGGACAAGACCGAAAGACTGAGGTTATTTTGCCGTTCTTTTCTTTTCAATCATGATAGCTTTTAGCTGAGCCCAATCAGTAGCGGTGTCAATGTCTATTGACTCTTCATCGCTCATGACTAGAGGTATTGTATTTTTTGGAAATAATGTTTTCGTTTTTTCAAACACATTCGTGCGGATTAGATAAATTGCGCCATTTGGAACGAGGAAGTCACGTAGACTTTCGTCAGCTTTGATAGGGTGGTACGAGGCTGTGTTTGGGCACTCGACAAAAATGTTGGCTGTAGGGATATTAATTCGGCGCATACTGACAACGGCATCCACATTTGGGTCTTTTAGAATTTTTTCTACTGCATCACGAATGATCGCACCGGTTCTAAGTGGGGATGTTAGTTGGAGAAGCAAAAGTAGTTCGGGAACCATGCCTTCCGTGGTTTTTAAATGTTTCAGTGTATGTTGAATAACTGCAACTGTGCTTGCTGTTGGTGTGCTAAGTGAAGCTGGCCGAATGTATGGAACTTCCCACTTTTTTTGTTTACCCAACCTGATGAGTTGCTCACTGTCGGTTGTCATAACAACCCTTATGTTGAGTTTGCTGTCCGTAATATGGTCTGCTGTCATATCAATTAAATTTTTTTTATTAATTTCAAGGACATGCTTGTTTGGCAGCCGTTTTGACCCCTTGCGGGCAGGAATGATTGCTAAAATTGGTTTGTTCAACATACTGGATGCCGCAATTTCCAGCTACTTTTAGTTTTTTCCCATAGATGTTCTGACCGAAATGAGTCAGCAATTCCCATAAATGTGTTATGATCAAGGTCAATATATTGCAATATTTCATCATAGTGTTTTTTCGGAAATTCTCCGTCAAAGCGTCTGACCAACCCAATTGCCTCTTCTCTTTCTATGTGGCCATTTCTGATTTCTTGGCTTGCTTCATGCGTGCACCTGCCGATTCCAAACTTTATATATCCGCACCAGTAATGAAACCCGTCTAACTTATCATCGATAGAGTTGTACTTTGAAAATGTGCCTTCAGAACGCTCGGGGTTGGGACAAAAATTTGTGTGCTCGACAGCATAGTAATAACATTCTTGAGGAACCCATTTTAAAAAATGACCTAAATAGTGTGCCTCTATGTTTCCTCTCTCAAAATCGTCAGTATTAAGTGGTAGATATGGTTTTATGTCATCAGCACTTATCCCATGATTTTCCAGCTCTTTGAATGTACAGCCAGCAATCCTTGTTTTTTCGGTTATTCCTCCGGAAATGTATTTTAAAGGGACAAGAGACGATGCATCTTCTCCCTCTACAGTTCCATATTCAGCGGCATTTTCGCCATAAAATACTAGTGGGATATTTAGTTGTTTTGCCATGCGCGAGGGGAAATATCTTTGCCCCATGGTGAATGGCTGAAATGGGTGCAGCAGCTTACTGAATGCTAACGATGTTAACTTTCGGTTCACCCTTCCATTTGGAGTAAAGAGGTAATTGTCGCAATTGCCTAAATCGACCCAACTTTGAAAATTTTGCCAGCCAATTTCAGTGTAGATATGCGGTGACCAAGTAATTGTTAAAGGGTTCATTCCATATTTGTGTTTTAAAATGTGAGAGGCAAAAACAGAGTCCTTGCCTCCTGACCCAGGGACTATGCAGTCGTAATTACCAGTTTTTGAACGGTGCGTATCAAGTAGTTTGATAAGCTCTAATTCTCGGGCTTCCCAATCAATATTGTTCTTTTTACCTACCACTCGACATGCTTCGCATATTCCGTCGGTATGGAAATAAACAGTATCCTTTTTGCTGTCCCGGATATCCTCTATCGTAACTGAAGGTGCCACGCGTTGATTTGATGTGACACATTTTTTACAGAAGATTACTTTAGAGGGGAGGCCTTCTTTTGTGTACATGGTTCAACTCTTTTGATGTTGTAAAAAAAGTATTTCCGTCAGCGCAGCTTTGATAGATCCCAAACACGGGGTTTTAGAACTATACTCGATTGAATGCTTTGAAATACTCTAAGCCTATCGTTGCACTCTTTTCTGGGTGAAATTGTAGTGCGGTTATATTATCATTTTGAACAGCGGCTGCAACAACAGTGTCATTCACAGTTATGGTGCTCTTTAGCGCATCTCCCCGCATGTTTACCGCGCCAAAAGAATGTGTGAAATAAACATGATGTTGTCGGTCAAGGCGGCCACCAAAGGCACTGGTTGGCGTTGGGTTGACAATGTGCCAGCCAACATTAGGGATTCGGTCGGGGGTGCCATTTGAACAGGTTTCGGGTATTTTTGTTATTTTTCCTGGTATCAGTTTTAGCCCATCACAGAGTTCAAATTCATCACCTTGATCAAAAAAAACCTGCATTCCCACACATATGCCAAGAAGAGGTGTTCCCTTCATTGCTGCTTGAATGATTGCTTCATCAAGGTGATTTTTTTTGAGTAGCCTCATAGTATCTGCAAAAGCTCCCACGCCTGGAAGCAGTACCTTGTCAGCGTTAACAATGTCATCTGGATGCTGCGCTAAACTGTGCTTTATATTGCAAAAAGTTAAGGCATTTTGAATACTATAAATATTGCCTCTTCCATAATTGACTATTGAAATCATTTTAAAAAACCTGTATCTCTCACGAATAAATTCTAGTCTTTTCTTCGAAGCAAAACAAACTTTTTTTGCTTGGTAAAGTGCCAACCACCGAGGTGCTTGCAATTTACTTGCTTAATAGTGGCTTGTTAAAGTGTTTGTGTAATTGGCGTTGACTGTTTGATTTTTTTTGGTGTTTTTTAGTATGCTTGACCAACGCTGCATAGTACGATCTTCAGTTACGGCGAGAGCTGCAATCAAGGTTTTAGACGCTATCAACCACAGTTTTCTGATTGTTGTCAATGCGGAAGGAAAGGCTGTTGGCAGCCTCACAGATGGTGATGTTAGGCGAGGTTTAATAGCCGGAAAATCCCTTGATACTAGAGTGTTATCATTTTGCAATATTAATTTTAAATCAGGACGTGTTGGAGAAACTAAACTAAACGTATCTAAACTTAATGAGTTAGATGAACTTAATAGGTTCCTACCGATATTAGACTCCGAGGGTGGGGTGGTAGACGTACTTCTACGAGATGATCTTCAATTTAAAGTTCACACAGCTTTAATTATGGCAGGAGGATTTGGTACCCGATTGAATGAGCTGACTAAGGACACTCCGAAGCCGCTAGTGATGGTGAACGGCGAGCCAATGATAGAGCACATAATGAGGAACATTGAAAATTCGGGTGTATGGAAAGTCTTTATAGCCACGCATTATCTTGGTGACAAAATTGTAGAGTATTTTGAAAGGCGTAAAAACCTTGTTGAAATCGAGTTTCTGCATGAAAATGCTCCGCTCGGTACGGCTGGGGCTTTAACGCTTTTATTGGATCGAATAGCTGACGATTATGTTCTTGTTGCCAATTGTGATGTAGTTACAGGCTTAGACCTGAGACGTTTTTTGTCTAGTTTTTCTAACAGCCCGAGCGATGTATTGGTTACAGTTGTGAAGCACGAGTTGGAGGTGCCCTTTGGAGTGGTTCGTCTCTCAGATTCGGGAGATTTCAATGGTATCGTTGAAAAGCCAAAAACACAAAGCTATATAGCTAGTGGGGTAAATATTGTGTCTCGCGATGTAATCAAAATAGCACCATTTGGTGAAAAATTAGATATGCCTGAGCTTATCAATCGCGCTCACAAATCCGGGCTGAAAGTGAGGTTGTATCCTCTATATGAAGATTGGGTTGATTTAGGTGCGAAAGAACAATTGCTTGAGTTTGAGGCCGATACAATCAAATAAGCTTTTTTGTTAAATGCTGTGACGTCAGTTTTTGTTTGCTAGCGTTTGGCGAGGTGGAATGATGGTCTAGAAGCAGTGATTAGAGAACATATTTATATTTAAGTTATTCAATTTTGGCTGAATTATTGAGGATGGTTATAGTTGAGATGTCGTCATTTTATACCGGAAAAAATGTTTTTGTAACGGGTGCGGATGGATTTATTGGGTCACATTTGACAGAACAGTTACTTGCAGATGGGGCGTCAGTAACTGCATTATCACAATATAACTCTTTTGGTAGCATTGGCTGGCTTGACAGTTTGGCTCAGACTAGTAATGGAACATTGAATATTGTTTGTGGTGATATCCGAGATGGACATTTTATTCGTAAAATTGCAGAAGGTCATGAAGTTGTCTTTCATCTCGCAGCATTGATTGGAATTCCCCATTCATATGTTGCTCCCCAGAGTTATGTTGATGTCAATGTCACTGGAACTCTTAATATTTTAGAATGCTGTAAGTCGGGTATTATTGGCCGGATGGTCCATACGTCAACGTCAGAGGTCTATGGTTCGGCAATGTATCGTCCGATTAAAGAAACCCATCCTTTACAGGCACAATCTCCTTATGCAGCGAGCAAAATTGCAGCTGACAAAATTGTTGAGTCCTACCACCTCTCTTTTGATTGTAATGCATTGACATTACGGCCATTCAATACATATGGCCCTCGGCAAAGTGAAAGGGCAGTTATACCAACTATAATACGGCAAATTCTCGATAAGAAATGTGACAGATTACGTATGGGAAGTTTGTCGACAATCCGAGATTTTAATTATGTAAAGGACACCGTAAACGCTTTTCTGCTAGCTGGATCTAGTAATGATCTTGAAATGGGCGGCGTGTATAACGCGGGATCAGGGGCTTCTTACAGTATCAAAGATTTGGTTGATTTGATTTTTTCAATTACGGGTATTAACAAAGAAATTTTGATTGAAAGCAATAGGATAAGGCCGCCAGGATCAGAAGTTATTGAGTTGATTGCGGATGCAGGATTGTTTGAGGGCTTGACTGGTTGGTCTTCAAAGTATGATTTAGAAGCTGGTTTGACTGAAACCATAGAATGGTGGCAAGGTTTTTTAGAAGATGGCGGAGCTCGGCCGAGCGTGGACTATTCAACTTAATGTCACTTATTCGTTGTTGTTTGATCCAATTTCGTAGATTAGACAAAATGAATGGATAGTATCAAATGACTAGTTACGAGAATATCCACTTGTATTCAACCGATGTGTTGTCTCTTGATCTAATAAGCATTTTGGAGCCACGATTTAAGGTTGTTGCGCTGGTAGTTCCTGCAAACCGCATGGGAACTAAAAAAGTTGCAGACCTCATTGCAATTTCTGATTTACCCGTAGTTATTCATGAGCAAAATAGCTTATGTTCATCAACATCCAGCGTGCCAAAGGCTAGTCATTTAGTGAGCTTTGCTTATTCTCAGATTATCAACGCTGATCTGTTGAGTTGTTATAGTGGTGGTGGATTAAATTTCCATGGAGGGCATATTCCGGAATATCGTGGCGCAAATGTATTAAATTGGGCGCTGGCTGCCGGTGAGAGAACCCTTTGGGCTACATGGCACAAGCTGGAGACCGCAATTGACTCTGGTGCGATATATGGAGAGGCCTCTTTTGAATTGGATGCCTGCGACACAGCTGAAACGTGTCGAATAAAACTATCAATGTTAGCGTTGTCCATCTTTCCTGAAGCTTGGAATAAATTTGTTGGCAAAAAAGAGCCGCTCCGGGTACCTAAACTCAATGAAGGGCGTGTTTGGCCACAACGTCGAAAATCAGATAGTCATATCGAGAAAAATGGATCCAGAGCACACGTTGAAGCCATGGTTTTGGCTCAATCATCTGATCGTTTTCCACCAGCGCATTATGAATTCTTAAATAAAAGATACGCGGTGTTGAGTGTCGAAGACAACCAGAAGGAAGAATATATCCCTTATCAAACTATGGACGGAGAAACTTTGTGGCTGAGGGTCAAACAAATATCCTAGCTGGGAAAACAGTCGCTATTCATCAGCCAAACTTTCTACCATGGGCCGGGTATTTCTATAAAATTTCTAAAGCTGATTTGTTTATTTTCTTAGATGATGTTCAGTTTTCCAAGAATAATTATATAAACCGTTCACAAATCCTCGTGGGTGGAAAAAAGAAATGGCTCAGTGTGCCGGCGCGCGTAGAGTTCGGAACAAGTATTAACAACGTTATGTTGAATAATTTGGACTGGAAACAAGACCATCTTAATCTTCTAAAAAACTCCTATCGAAAGCATCTTCATTTTAATGATATATGGCCAAGTCTCAATGAGGCTTATGAGCGGATTAATTCGGCCAATCTTTCTCAGATAAATATTCAATTAATTATTTGGCTGATGAAGAAATTTAACATTAGCACCAAAATTTGCAGGGCATCTTCATTTTTGCGACCAAAAGCCAGCGATCCAACGCAACGGTTAGTTGATTTGGTGGTTAATTCAGGTGGAGCCATATATCTGTCTGGATTAGGTGGCAAAAAATACCAAGATGAGGCTTTGTTTTTGCGAGGTGGCGTGGAGGTGGTCTACAGTTCGTTTCGATCAGGACCATATTCGCAGGAAAGTAATGAGTTTACCCCTGGGCTTAGCATATTAGATGTTGTTTTCAGTTTGGGGTGGGACGCTACTGCTTCATACATCCAAAAAGGGAACTAAACTTTTGACCAAAAATATTCTTTGTATTGACATTGAAGGTGGCCATGGAGGTTCGTCAAGGAGTTTGCTCACTGCGCTTCGTTGTGTTTCACAAGAGAAATTTAATGTGGGTGTTTGGTGTCGCTTAGGAGGGTTCATAGAAGCCGAATACCGTAGGTGTGGGATTGCGTGTGAGGTGTTGCCAAATATGCCCAGGTTAACGGCTGTGGGTAAGTGGTATATTAATCTTTTTCTGTGCATAAAGTTTTTTAGCTACAACTGGATCCAATCGAGAGGCTTTCGTGTCAAATTGCTACAAACAGTCGAGAATTTTGATGTGATACATTGTAACCACACGTCTCTAGTGCTTGTTATGTGCTGGCTTAAATGGAAACGGCCTAATTCAAAAGTCGTGTTTCACGTAAGAACGATGCCACCTGTTAATTGGTTATCGAGGTGGCTTGCCCGCAAAGTTTCAGATGTCGCAAACCAATTAATATTCATTACTTCAAATGAGAAAAAGCATTTTGAGACTTTAATCGGACGTAGCGTTAATGGAAAAATTTTATTTAACCCAGTCGGTGTTAGTGTTTCAAAACTGCCCGTGTGCCAGCGTGTTATAAATTCTACTTCGCTTAAAATACTAATGCTATCAAATTTTTCACATGAAAGAGGAACTGATAGGATCATAAAACTGGCGATTAGAATGAGAGAAGAATTGGGGAATAAAGTCCACTTTTATGTGGCTGGCAACGGCCCGCCTAACAAAAAACAGTGGTTTGTTTTCAAGCGGAAACAATTCCTATCTGAGAGTGAGTTACTTGCCTTTGAGCTTGATAAAACAGTCACTTTACTCGGCCACTGTCGTTACCCTGAAAGGCTAATTTCCCATTGTGACCTTTTGATAAAACCAACAAGAGAGAACAATCCTTGGGGTAGAGATATTCTTGAGGCCTTGGCAGGCGGAATACCGGTGATATCTGTTGGTTTTTTTGATACATTTGTTGAGTCAGGAGTGACTGGGCTTCTGCAAAAATCATATGATTTAGAAGGAATTGTGAAGTGGATATTGGCTGTACAGGCTGAACCTTGGAAATTACAGCGGATGGGCGTAAATGCCCAAAACCGTATCAAAGACACTTGTGATCCGCCAGCTTATGCATTGAAACTTCAAAAGATATGGACAGATGTACTTTGAAAGAATGGTTTATTAAGAAAATTAATCCTCGAATGTTATGCTTGTGACCCTTACGTATTATTATCTCAAAAAAATTTAACGAATTATTTTTTGTTTTGAATCGTTGGACTATTCTTGCTGCTCAAAACTACTCTGTGTTGGTGTTTTTCCGTTCCAATTTAAATTTTTGTCATTTAGATATTCTTCAACATAAAATGCTACGGAATTTCGATGTCTTCGTTTGTCAGTCCAGACCTCGAAATAACGTTTCATAGCGTAACCGACAGTTGGGGACAAGAAAACGTCTAAATAATGGCGTTCAAACTCATGCCATTTACTTTTGCCAGCGAACAAATGTGAAGCTTTTAGGATAAACCTGACAGTCTGTAATACTGGCGAAAAATTTGCTGGTGGATTTACGTCTATATCCCTCCAAACATTCCCCCAATTTTGTTTAACGAGTGTTTCTTTGTATAGTTTTTGATTTGCTTTATACTCCAATGGGACTCTTGCCCAGAAGTCCATGTAGTCTCGGTCCCACAATGGTAATGACCATTCATGTCCAAAATATTCATACGTTTTGACACCATTTAAAACATACTTGGATTGTCGATTTATGAATTCAATATACTCGTAAACTCCAAAGTCGTTTGAATGGTTGCTCAACAGAATGTTATTTGTCAGAACTTGTGCTTGAAGAATTATCGTTAATGCCGCGAGGCGCTCTTTGGTTTGCAAAACTGACCACAATGCATAATGTTTTTTTGCTAGTTCATCGAGAATTGTTTGTAAGCGTTCGGCCTTGGATCTATTGTTCGAAGTGGGTTTAAGGAAATGAGGCAGTATATGGTTTCCTGATATGAAATCCCCTGATTGACCATTCGCGAAAATAGCGGTCGTGTCTATCTCTCCGCTATCCCTCAACCATTTCAGCAATGGGTATTCTCCAAAGAAGTGAACACTGGTGCCGGTATCACAAAAATCTTTATATCTTCTGTATTCATTTGAATGCCATGTTTGTTGGATTAGTTGCCGCGTGTAATGAAGCTCAAGATGTCTAAAGCCAAGGCGTGATGAAATTTCTTTGGCGATGCGCGCCTCTCTGTTTCCCTTTTTGCCGTAAGAAACACATAAGACGTTGCCATATTTGTAATGGGCAAGTCCGCTAGCTATGAAGCGCGAGTCATTGCCTGCAGACAATGGAATTACAATTTTTCGTCCATCAGCTCTGTTGATCAGTCTTTTTATAATCAAATCGTTTAAAGCTGAGAGTTGGTCAGCATAATCATTTGATGGTTTTCTTGGCTCGGTTGGAAGCCATTTATGATAGGCTGAAACCTTAAAGCAGTGTTGATCCAGATATAAGTAGTGACCCGGTATAAGAGTTTTTACTCCATTATAAATGGTCTTCTCTCCTACTGTGTAGCCAGACATTGAAAAGGCTAATGCCATATCTTTGTCGACGTCTGAATGCGATAAGTTCAACTTCCTAACTAGAATTGAGATATTGTCGGTTATGTTTAATTTTTCGCCAACTTTGCTCCATAAAAGTTGACAAGCCCCAGCGGTATCAGTTGCTGCAAATACAAAATCTTTGTCGTTCACCACAAACATAAAATGGCCTGTGTTGGTTTCTATAAAATTAAGCAGATTTGGCACTGATTGAGCAATTAAAATGTTGCTAAATTCAAGGTTAGAGATCCCATCAACAAACCCAAAAAAATGTACTGCTCGGTTGTCATTGGTGACAATATGCCAACCCCTTCTGGAGTCCAGACTGACTGACAATTTTTTATGGTGCTCGTTTGAGTCGAATGTCATTTGAAATTTCCTTTAACCACTCTAACTTTTGCTGAGAAATAAACGCATCCCACAACTATATTACTTTTGTGTTGGCCCTAATATGCGCTAATCCATTCGACGATCTCTCATGGTGGAGGGATATAAGCCTTTCCGATGGTGAAACCGTTATTTCAGATGACCACCAAATGGGATGTATCAAAAGTTGCAAGGATTTTTTTTCTTGAACGCAGGGGTGCATCAAAGGGTGATGGTATCGCCAACGTCCTTCACTATCTGAGCAGTAGCCAATATCTCTAAAAAATTTTTTGTCATAGACGCAATCCATTCCAAAATAACCATTCTCAGCCCCCAAGTGACTGGATGCACCTCTATGAAAACTGAAAATTTTCACCGGAGTTTCGGCTTGGTCCTGTAAAATCTTGCGCTCATAGAGGATCTTAGATGGCATACAACTCTCATCGTAAATTGACGCATCAAAATGTAGGCCAATCTTATGCCCTAGCCCTGTAATTGACATCAAAGTGCTTTTCCCAACCGTTGAAAATAGATTGTAGAACTCTGAACCAAGCAGAAAAAAATATGTTGAAGAAATATTAACCGTGCTCTCTGCACGCGCCATTTTGAGCGCGTCATCCAAGCTAAAGTCAACATCATGACGTAAAATTATTTGTTTGTCTTGAGAGCTGAAGTCATTGAATGTAACAAAATTATAATTTAAACCTTTTAGGCACGTGATCAAATTCACATAACCTTTTCTACAGAAATCTGTCAAAGCTGTTTCCTTGCTATTCGACAACCTAAAATAAACTTTTCAACATTCAATCTTGGTGTTCGAAAAATACGTTTTTAAATGCGAGTAAATATTACGGTGATAGCAGAGCTTGTTGTTGCTAGACAACTGGTTTTTCTGGACTGTGCTTTAGATATAAAATATCGAAGGAGCCAATGTGAAAAATAAGATTGTTCTGGTTCTACCAAACGATGTGATGGGTGGTGCAGAAAGAGTTATGGTTAACTTGGTTTCAAGGTTGCCTTGCGATGAATTTGATGTTCGGATAGTGGTGCTTTCTTCAAAAGATAGCTCTATTGGCTGGTTAAATGACCTAAACAACGTAACGTATCTAAACAGTAAACGGGTTGCGCATTCCATCTTTCCATTGAGGGCTTTCTTGACGGAAGTGGAGCCTTCCGTGGTTCTTTCCAGCCATGTTCATGTCAATATATTGTTGTTGTTGTTGACTTGTTTTTGTCAAGGTTTGAGAGTTGTAATCCGTGAAGCAAATATGCCAATGGACAGCCTTGCTAATGGGCATTGGCCAAGATATTACAAATTTCTCTACCGCCTTCTTTTGTGCCGCGCTGAAAAAATCATTGTTACCTCGAAAAAGATGTCAACACAGTTTGAACAACATTTTCTAGTAAGCGAGTCATCTTTGATCCTTATAAACAACCCTGTCGACATTAGTGCTGTTAGGTCAGCAAAGGCTAAGGGAGAGTTTTACGTTGGAGCAAAACGAAAATTTATTGCAGTTGGCAGACTGGTGCGGCAAAAACGACATGACCGAATGATTGACTATATGTCAAATATGGACGCTGAGGATCGCTTGTTAATTATTGGTAGTGGTCCGGAGGAGGTGGCAATCAGGCAACTTATAAAAGCAAAGAAACTTGAAGCCCAAATTCGGCTATACGGTCCCTCTGATTGCCCCTGGAATTTTATGCAAAATGCCGATGCCTTGCTGTTGTCGTCGCAATGGGAGGGTATGCCAAATGTAGTCCTTGAAGCGATGTGTCTTGGGTTGCCTGTAATCGCAAGTGGGCAGTGTGGAGGTCTTGAAGAATTGGTAAGGAAGTCCGATTTTGGCGGTATTCGTATTTGTAAAACAAAACACCAATTTGTTGGTGCTATGAAGAGTGTTCAATTAATGGGGGCCAAAAATAACCGAAATAGCTATTTGCCGGAACAATATGAAATCAAAACTGTCTCGGCGGTTTTCGGAAAGATGCTAAGCTATATATCTACGAAAAAATGAAAAAAAATCAAAAAAAAATACATAGGTTGCTGGTAATTGTTTCTGGTATGGGTACCGGTGGAGCTGAGACACAATTAAAAGTGCTTTTGCAAAATCTGCCTGATGATCAATTTGAAATTATGCTTGTCTCTCTTGTGGGCAAGGATGTTGTAAACTTTTCTAGACCTCTCAAACTAGTTCAGCCAAGATTAGGAAAGAACCAGGGGGTGATCATAAATCTGCTTCGTGTTTTCAGGCTTTTGTTTTTAGTTGTTTTATATAGACCAAATGTTATTCAAGGCTGGATGTACGGAGGGAATATTGTTGCAGGACTGGCAAAACTCTGTGTACCAACAGCGTTACTTTATTTGGGTGTTCGTGCTTCAGATATGGATGACCAGCGGTATAGATATCAATTTTTTTTAAATAAACTGATTTCAAAGTTTGCCAGTGGGGTAGTCTATAACAGCTTCGCTGGGTTGGATTATCACATATCGAAAGGCTTCAATAAAAGCCGAGCAAAAATGATCCACAATGGTATATGCTCGACGCGGTTCAAACCTGATGAAAACAGTCGAAAATATCTACGGCAAAAAATTGGAGTTACCAAAGGTTGGCCGGTAGTTATATACCCAGCACGTGTGGATCCGATGAAAAACCATCAACTGGTTATCCAAATTGCGTCTCTATTGCCAGAAGTCCAATTTGTTTTTGTTGGTTCAGGAGTGGAGAATCTTCAAGCACCCTCTAACTGTGTTTTAGTGGGAAAGATCTCAAACCCAGAAAGTTATTATAATATGGCTGATTTGACTGTGAGCTTTTCAAAATATGGCGAAGGATTTCCCAACATCATTGCTGAGTCATTGTCATGCGGTGTCCCAGTATTGGCAAATTCGGTTGGAGATAGTGCAATAATTCTCTCAGAAATAGGGTTTGTAACCGAGAGCGATCAGCCTGATCATATTGCTAAGAGAATCAAATCATTGATAAGCGACAAAAGAAAGCTAAAGCGGGTTTCGATCCGAGGACAAAAACTGGTTGCTGAACGGTTTAATGTTAAGTCGATGGTTGATGGTTACGTTAATCTTTATGACAAAAAAAATAAACCCTCAAAGATTGAGATTTAAAGCTGCGGATAGTGTTAACGTTACTAATTAGGTTTTATAACAGCGAACCTTGTTTCCCTTGAATTGCTTTTGTAGTCTCTTGGAGCCAAGGATTTTTTACAGCAGGTAGAGCAAAGATTCGGAGGTCTGATGAAAAATTTTGCGCTATTTGGGGCAGCGGGATATGTTGCTCCACGCCATATGGCAGCTATCCGAGAAAATGGCGGCAACCTTGTTGCTGCAATTGATCCGTCAGACTCTGTTGGTGTTCTTGATACGTTTTTCCCCAAGGCAGATTTTTTTGTCTCGTTCGAACAATTTGAGAGGTTTGCTTTCAAACAAAAAACAACTGGAACACCTATTGACTTTGTGAGCGTTTGTTCACCCAACTACTTGCATGACACACATTGTCGTTTTGCGCTTCAGATTGGTGCTGATGCGATTTGTGAAAAACCGTTGGTGCTCTATCCCCATAATCTCGATCGGCTAGAAGACGCCGAAAAAGAGAGTGGTCGCAGGGTAAATTGTATCCTGCAATTACGCCTCCATCCAGAAATTTTACGTTTGAAACATCAGATTCTGACTGCAAAGGATAAATTTTTTAGGATGAAGTTGAGTTATATTACTTCTCGTGGCAACTGGTACAACGTCTCTTGGAAAGGCGATGATGAGAAGTCGGGGGGAGTATTATTCAATATAGGAATTCATTTCTTTGATATGTTGATTTTTCTGTTTGGGCAACCAACAGCCTCGACCCTAAACCAATACTCTAATGACACTGGCTCTGGTGTGCTTGAGTTCTCAAGTGCTCGTGTCGAGTGGTTTCTATCCACCAATCACACCTATCTTCCTCAAGGTCACCAATCATCGACCTATCGTTCAATTGTGATTGACGATGAAGAGTTTGAATTTAGCGCTGGCTTTACTGACTTACATGCTGAAAGTTATCGTTCTATCTTGGAAGGGCGAGGCTTTGGTATCGCTGATGTGCGCCCGAGTGTGGAACTTGTTTTCAGCCTGAGGAAAATGGGGCTGGCTTTGAGTTGCTAAGCTCTATTTGAATATTAAAACAGATCGAGAAGATTATGCAAAATGGGTCATTTATTCATGAAACAGCAATCGTAAGCGGAGATGTGAAGATTGGCTTGGGTTGCAAGATTTGGCATTTCTCCCATATCTTTGGGGCTTCCAAATTGGGTGCAGGATGTGTGATCGGGCAAAATGTTATGATTGGCCCGAATGTTTCAATTGGGGACAGATGTAAAATCCAGAATAACGTCTCGTTGTACAAAGGTGTTTGTTTTCATGAAGAGGTTTTTTGTGGGCCAAGTGTGGTTTTTACCAATATTTTAACTCCGCGAGCATTCATTAATCGTTCGGACGAATTTTCTCAAACAACTATTCATCGTAGGGCTACTATCGGAGCAAACGCCACCATCATATGTGGTGTTGTGATCGAGGAATATGCTATGATTGGAGCAGGTTCGGTTGTGACCAGAAATGTGGCAGCACACAGGCTAGTCCGAGGCAACCCCGCTCGTGCAGTGGGGTGGGTAAGTAAAGCTGGGGAAGTTCTCGGTGAGAGTATGGTTTGTCCAAGAGATGGCAGTAAATATAAAGTCGGTGATAACGGTCTTCAAGAAATTGAGATCAATTAATTGACCTGGGTGGGTGGTTGTTGTTTTCAAACATACAGATCAACGTCATAAAGCGTTGGCGTGTTGTAGAATGTGCCAAATATCAGAGACTTCTGATAAAAAAATCAGGGTAGATCACTAATCAAAATTGTTGAAAACGCAAACAGGTAATGATTTTACTGCCGAGCAAAACGCTGAAGGGTGTGTCGGATGCATTCAGAAAAATATTTACTATCAGTGGCGCGGCAGAGGTGTAAAATGTCTGAGTTTTTTAATAAAGTTTGTTTTTTAGCCACCTAAAACCAAGTCATTACTTAATGGCTGCAGGAGGGTTTACGGACGGCTTGGGTAACTAGGTCTATCAAAACAATCATTTCTTCCTAAACCAAAATAATTTGTGCTAAATCGTAAATATGGAAATCGATCCGCATTTATTAGCCAAAAAGCGAGCTGTAATATGAGAGTTCTTTTAACGGGTGCGGCAGGTTTTATTGGCATGCATTGCGCGAAGCAATTGCTAGAACGCGGTGATCAGGTGGTTGGGATTGATAATCTCAATGACTATTATGATGTGAATTTGAAACAGGCTCGTCTTGACCAATTAAAGGGCTACGAGCGGTTCACATTTCATAAAACAGATCTACAAAACAAGGATGCGATTGCCGATATTTTTGTCGCTGAAAGCCCTGAGCGGGTCATCCATTTAGCTGCGCAGGCCGGGGTGCGATATTCCCTGACCAACCCGCATAGCTATATCGACAGCAACCTAGTGGGGTTTTTGAATATCCTTGAGGGGTGCCGCAATAACGATATTCAGCATCTGGTCTATGCCAGTTCATCTTCGGTATATGGCAGCAATACTACTATGCCGTTTAGCGAGCAGCATAATATCGACCACCCGATTAGCCTGTATGCGGCGACTAAAAAAGCCAACGAGCTAATGGCGCATACCTACAGCCATCTGTATAATATACCAACAACTGGCCTACGGTTTTTCACCGTATATGGCCCGTGGGGACGTCCAGACATGGCGTTGTTTTTGTTTACAAAAGCTATGTCGTCTGGCGAGAGAATTCAGGTTTTCAATAATGGCCAGATGATCCGTGATTTCACCTATATTGATGATATTGTCGAAGGCGTCATCCGTGCCATGGATAAACCGGCAACTGCAAATGCCGATTATGATCCATCGGCTCCAGACCCCGCCACCGGGGCGGCACCTTACCGGGTCTTTAATATCGGTAATGGTCGCCCAACGCCGTTGCTTGATTATATTTCAGCAATTGAAAAGGCTCTTGGCGTTGATGCAAAGATTGATTTTGCCCCGCTTCAACCCGGCGACGTTTTAGGCACCTCGGCTGATATGAAGGCGTTTGCCGATTGGGTGGGGTTTACCCCCAATACCTCGGTGACAAGCGGCGTACAAAATTTTGTCAATTGGTATCAGGCCTTTTATGGTGATCAGAAGCCGGACAAGGGGTGAACATCACATGTCATGCCATAAACCATTTTTAGGCCCGGCTACCTAAGCAATTGAAGCAGTGTAATTAAGACTAAGTAGAGCGATATGCGAAAGAGATTATTTGATTTGATAATTACCCTGTTCGCTATCATTGTATTTTTTGTGCCGTTTGTTCTGATTTATTTCGCGGTTAAAGTCACCTCGTCCGGCCCCGCTATATACTGGTCGCGGCGGATTGGCGTGCAAGGCAGCTTTTTCATGATGCCAAAGTTTCGCAGTATGCGCGTTGATACGCCCGAACTTGCCACCGACAAGCTTGTAGATCCGGAACATTATCTTATAGGCATTGGCTCTTTTTTACGCCGCACTAGCCTTGATGAGTTGCCGCAGATATTTTCGGTGCTGCGGGGCGATATGAGCATTGTTGGGCCACGCCCCGCGCTGTATAACCAGTATGACTTAATTGCCGAACGCCAAAGGCTGGGGATCGACATGCTGCGCCCGGGGATAACCGGTTGGGCTCAGATAAATGGCAGAGATGACATTGCTTTGCGTAAAAAAATCGAACTAGATTATCATTACCTTCAACAGCAGTCGGTTCGCTTTGATCTGAAAATCCTGATATTGACAGTGACGGCTGTGCTAAAGTCTAAAGGTGTAAAACATTGAAATTTCAATGCCTTTTTTGCTTGCATAAAGCCTGCTATGAATGGGGAGTGTTTGACATATGATGACAAATATCCGCGCCCTTGTCTTAGGCCTGCCCCGCCCCGTGAAGCGCAGCATTGTCGTTCTTGTGGATGTGGTGCTGATGGCCGTGGCCGTGTGGCTGGCCTTTTACTTGCGCATTGGTGTGTTTGTTTCGTTTTGGGCGTTGGACGCTGATTTTTCGTTTCTTATGGCCTGGGGCGTTTCAATTGTCGTAGGTGTTACGGTTTTTCGAATTTTTGGACTCTATCTGAATGTTTTTCGATATTCGGGTGGCCCCGCCATATTGGCTGTTGGCAAGGCGGTGGCGGTCTATGGAGTCATTTATGCAACTATATTAATCTTCTACGGCCTTGACGGAGTCCCTCGAACGATCGGTATTATTCAGCCGATTTTACTATTTATTTTGGTCATGATGTCGCGGTTTGTAGCCAGTTTCTGGCTTGGTGGCTTGTACCGTGAACGTCTTCGCCATGAGCGCCGGCCAAAGGCGCTGATTTACGGGGCTGGCACTGCGGGGCGCGAGCTTGCGGCGGCTTTGACCAATAGTGCTGATGCAAAAATTGCTGGTTTTTTAGATGATGATGCTTTGCTTCATGGCACGCAGATTAGTGGCTTGCCTGTTTACAACCCGGCGAAAATCATCGCGGTGGCAAAGGAAAACAACATTGCCGAGGTAATGTTGGCTTTGCCAAAAATTGGGCGTCGCCGCCGGAACGAGATTTTGCGCGCATTGAGCGGTCATAATTTTACGGTTCGTACTGTGCCCAGCTATTCTGATCTAGCCAAAGGGCGGGTTACGATAAGTGATGTTCTTGATCTGTCTGTTGATGATGTTCTTGGCCGTGATACGGTGCCCCCTGACGAAGACTTGATGGCGCGTGATATTCGGGGCAAGACTGTTCTGGTCACCGGTGCGGGGGGATCAATTGGCAGCGCGTTATGTCACAATATCTATGCAAATTCCCCGAAGTGGCTGGTTTTGCTCGATCATAGTGAGTTCGCGCTTTATTCTATTCATGAGGCTTTGCGCGGCAAGGTGGACAGAGATGCTAGCCCAGTTGAAATAACTGCAATTCTTGGATCGGTGAATGACAGCGGACGATTAGCGCAGGTTTTTACAGACTTAAAGCCTGATACCGTGTTTCACGCCGCCGCCTATAAACACGTCCACCTGGTTGAAGAAAACAAGTTCGAAGGCATCCGGAACAATGTTTTTGGCACCCTCAATGTTGCTATGGCGGCGATTGATGCGGGTGCGGGAAAATTTGTTTTAATCAGTACGGATAAGGCCGTACGGCCAACCAATATTATGGGGGCAAGTAAGCGGCTGGCAGAGATGACTTTGCAAGCCCTGTCCACGACGCAAAGCCAAACAATCTTTGCTATGGTGCGGTTTGGCAATGTTCTGGACTCATCGGGCTCGGTGGTTCCATTGTTCCGCCAGCAAATAAAATCTGGTGGGCCAGTGACGGTCACACATCCTGATGTAACGCGCTATTTCATGACCATTTCCGAGGCGGCCCAATTGGTAATCCAAGCTGGCGCCATGACTAAGGTGCCGCCCATAGCGAGCCATGCTGCGCCGGTTTATCTGTTGGATATGGGGGAGCCTGTAAAAATCTTTGACCTCGCGCGCCGGATGATTGAATTGTCTGGTTTGACGGTGTACGATCCGATTTCAGGCGATGGCGATTTAGAGATTAAAATCACCGGTCTGCGCTCTGGTGAAAAGCTCTATGAGGAATTACTTATTGGCGATGCTGTCAGTCACAGTGATCATGCGAAAATAAAATTTGCCGATGAAGCGTTTTTGCCTTGGCCTCAAATGCAGGAGGAATTGCAGGGTCTTCACAATGCTGTGCGAAAAGCAGATGAGTCTGCAATTATCAAAAAGCTGTGCGAACTTGTGACAGGCTTTCAGCCAGCATCTGACAAGTGATGTGCGGTTTTTGTAATGCTGGGAGCTGTGCCGAAAAATTTAATGTCCCTAGATTAAATTGGATTTTGAAAGTTGATTGACTTAACAAAAATTACACCAGTTATTTTGGCGGGAGGGTCTGGGACGCGGCTTTGGCCATTATCCCGTAAATCTTACCCAAAACAATTTGCTGATTTACTTGGCGAATTTACGCTATTTCAGCAGACGGCCCATCGACTTTCCTCGTCGGATAAGGTGCATTTCACGGATCACATAACAGTTACGAATGATGATTTTCGATTTATTGTCGAAGACCAGTTAAAAGCGGTCGGGGTAAATCCCGGCTCAATCCTGATTGAACCCGAGGGAAAAAACACCGCCCCGGCAATTCTGGCAGCTAGCCTTCTCGCCATGAAAGCTGATCCGGAGGGGATTGTTCTGGTTGCGCCTTCAGACCATTTTATGCCGGATATTAAATCCTTTCATTCGGCGGTGGTTAGCGGTCTACCCGAAGTTTCAAAAGGCAATATTGTAACCTTCGGCATAACACCAACGCGACCAGATAGCGGTTTTGGCTATTTGGAGATCAGCGAGGCAGCTGGCGATGTGCCGGTAAAGATCGAAAAATTTGTTGAAAAGCCGAGTGTGGCCGCGGCACAGAAAATGCTCGAAGCCGGAAATTATCTATGGAATGCCGGTATCTTTATGTTTCGTGCCAAAGATATTGTTGCAGCCTTTGCCCAATATTCGACAAAGCATCTAGAGATTGTCATGGAGGCTCTGGAAAAGGGCAAACCAGACCTGAGTTTCTTCCGATTGGCGCCAGAAGCATGGTCCATCTGTGAGGCAATCTCAATTGATTATGCGATCATGGAGCATGCCGACAATCTTGTTGCCGTACCCTTCGCCGCAGGTTGGTCTGATTTTGGCTGTTGGGATTCAGTTTGGCAAGCTATGGAGGTTGATGACAACGGTGTTGCTGTTTCTAAAAATGCACATGCTATTGATTGTAGGAACAGCCTTCTTCGATCAGAAAGTGGAAGCCAAGAAATTGTTGGGCTCGGACTAGACGATATCATCGCTATTGCCATGCCCGATGCTGTGTTGATTGCGCATAAAGATCAGGCGCAAAACGTCAAAACGGTTGTGAAAAATTTGAAGGAGAAAGAGATCCATCAGGCCGAAATCTTTCCAATTGATCATCGCCCATGGGGGTGGTTTGAAACCATTGCCTTGGGACAGCGGTTTCAGGTCAAACGTATAGTTGTTAATCCGGCGGCTGCCTTAAGCCTGCAAAGCCATAATCACCGGTCTGAACATTGGGTCGTTGTCGAGGGTACTGCCAAAATAACAATAGATGATGATTTCAAGCTGTTGGAAGAAGGACAGTCTGTTTACATTCCATTAGGTGCCATTCATCGCCTCGAAAATCCGGGGACTGTTCCTATGGTGCTTATCGAGGTTCAAACAGGCAATTATCTGGGTGAGGATGATATAATCCGATATGAGGATGCGTATCGGCGTCAATAATTTTCCGCCTGACTACCCCCGCCCGATAAAGGGCATTTTCGGTGCCATGACGGTCATGAATTGAACATTGGCATCAAGCGGCAAATTCGCCATATGTAAAACCGAAGATGCCACATGCGTCACGTCCATTGTGGCTTCGGGGCGAACGCTGCCATCAGGTTGCGGCATGCCGGTGGTCATCGCCTGCGCCATATCGGTTAGCGCATTGCCAATATCAATTTGTGACGCGCAGATATCAAAAGGCCGCCCATCAAGCGACAGGCTTTTGGTCAGGCCGGTAATGGCGTGTTTTGTGCTGGTATAAGGAATTGATCCGGGGCGCGGTGCATGCGCCGAAATTGATCCATTATTGATGATCCGCCCACCTTGAGGAGATTGCTCGCGCATGATTTTAAAGGCGGCGCGGGCGCATAGGAATGACCCGGTTAAATTGATTGAAACAACATCAAGCCATGTTTGCACCGGAATTTCATCAATCGTTGTTGAAAAGCTGCCAATGCCAGCATTGTTAAACAGCGTATCAAGCCGCCCCCATGTCGCCATCGCATCAGCAAAGGCGCCGTCCACCGCGGCTGGGTCGGCAACGTCACAGGGCAGGATCAGCGCGTTTTTATGACCATTGGCCGTCGCCTCTAGCGTTTCAACCCGTCGTCCGATCAATCCGACATGATAGCCATCATCCAAAAATGCTCTTGTCGTTGCGGCACCAATGCCGCTTCCGGCACCGGTAATGATGATGGTTTTGCGCATGATCTGAAATTCCTATGTTAAAGCGGGTGTCAAAAATGCACCCCGGCCATGATCTTGTGACTATATTAGGCAAAAAACAGGCCCTAGGTCTATTGGGCAAATGACTTTGCGTGGCTTTGAAAATGCTTTTTGGCTAGGTGATCACGCCGCGCCGCGTTATTGAAGATATCTGTTGTCACCAGTTTCCAGTGAGGTCGGCCTTGGGCACCCCAATTGCTTTTGTGATCCATCCTGAATTACGCCATGCGCCATCAAGCCGCCCAGCTGATTTGATGCTGGATGAGGCCTGTTTGCTTGCCAATGCGATTGGTCTTGAGGTGGTTCATAGCGAGGTGATTGCGCTGGCGAAATTGCGGGCAGGATCTTACTTTGGCAAAGGTGTGACCGAACGTCTTGGCGATCTGGCTGAAGATTTCACCCATGAAATTGATGCGCCTGTGGTGATTATCAACACAAGCCTGTCACCTGTGCAGCAGCGCAACCTTGAAACCCAGATCAAAGCCAAGGTCATTGACCGCACCCAGCTTATTTTGGAAATTTTTGGCGCCCGCGCGCAAACCCATGCCGGACGGCTGCAGGTGGAATTGGCCGCCTTAAGCTTTCAGCGAAGCCGCCTTGTGCGGAGCTGGACGCATCTCGAGCGTCAACGCGGTGGTAGCGGGTTTTTGGGTGGCCCCGGTGAACGCCAGATCGAGCTTGATCGCCGGATGTTGATGGATCGGGTGACCCGCATTAAAGCCGAGTTAAAAGAAGTCACCCGTACCCGCACTTTGCAGCGCAGCAACCGCTTGCGAAGTGAAACCCCAACGGTGGCGTTAATCGGCTATACGAATGCTGGCAAATCGACTTTATTCAACCGGTTAACCGGCGCGGATGTTTTGTCAAAAGATATGTTATTTGCGACGCTTGACCCAACCATGCGCGAACTTGATTTTGTATCTGGTCGCAAAGCGGTTTTGGCTGATACGGTCGGGTTTATCAGTCAACTGCCAACCGAGCTTGTTGAGGCTTTTAAAAGTACGCTTGAGGAGGTGGTTCATGCCGATGTTCTGCTTCATGTTCATGATGCTTCATCGCCCTTGGTGGCCGAAGAAGCGGCAGATGTGGTCAAGGTATTGGGCGATCTTGGTATGGATGCCGAAACACAGGCAGCGCGTATCCTGCATGTATTAAATAAGGCCGATTTGCTCGAGGCTGGTGATGAACAGGTTACCAGCCTGCAAAATATGTTTGCAGATGGTGTTTTTGTCTCAGCCAAGACCGGTGATGGTGTTGATGATTTATTGGCGCATCTTGACCGGCATCTTGGCAAATCGGCGATTTTGGCGACAATATATATAACGCCAACCGACGGCGCGGCGCGCGCGTGGTTGCACCAGAATGCAATGGTGAAATCATCCCATTTTGATGATCTGGGACATGAACAGATTTTGGTCAGCATTGATCCGGCAGATCATGCGCGGCTTTGCGCGCGCTGGCCGGATCTTGGTGTTTTGCGTGCTGAGGCATAAATCGGGTTTTTAAAGTTTGCTGAGCCGATAATTATTGGTTTTCATTTGCCATTTCTCGGATTAGGGTTTTTCTCATTGCGGCGGCGCCATCTTTGCGCCTTGGCAAATCCAGCGATGGGTGACCTGACAAGTTTGAAAAGCCAGAAGAAGATTAAGGGCCATCCTTTTTCAGTCGGAGAGAAAATGAGCGAGCGTATTATTTATTTGAATGGTGATTATCTTGCTGAAAGCGAGGCGAAATTGCCTGTTCTTGATCGCGGTCTGCTATTTGCCGATGCGGTTTATGAAGGCTTTGGCATTCTCGATGGGCAAATTGTTGATTTCATTTATCATATGCAGCGTCTTGAACGCTCGCTTGGTGAATTAGCAATCCCGATGACATTCAGTATTGATGAAATGTTTCATGCTTTGATGGGACTAATCAAAAAGAATAATGCGCAATCGGGTTTTCTGTATCTTCACGTCACGCGTGGTGCAGGGGATCGGGCATTCCATTACCATGACCAATATGTGCCAAATATCTTTGCCTTTACCCAAGGCGAAAAATTTGCCGCTGATGATGCGCCGCCAGCAATCGAATTGCTGACCTATCCTGATTTGCGCTGGGCGCGACGCGATATTAAATCAACCAATCTTTTGGCGCAGGTCATGGCAAAACAAGCTGCCAATCAATCGGGTGCTTATGAGGCATTAATGGTTGATGCGAATGGGTTGGTGACCGAGGCCGGATCATCCAGTTTTTTCTTTATCAAGGATAATGCGCTTTATGTGCGGCCGGTCAGCCAAGAGATTCTGCATGGGATAACCCGCCAGACAATGCTTCGCGTGGCTCAAGATCGTGGTATTTCGCTAATTGAGCGTACCTATAGCCTTGATGAAGCTTTGGCCGCTGATGAGGCACTGATTACCGCATCGTCAATCTATGTTCTGCCTGTTGGAAAGATTGACGGAAATGTGATTGGTGATGGCACGGCAGGCGCTTTCACGCTTGCGCTTCGTGAGGGGTATCTTGCCAAGGCTCGTGCTGAATTTTACACAACGAAGGCGTCATAAATGATCGCTGATCCGCGCTAGGCGCTGGACAATAAAAGGGGGAGGGTTTTGTCATGTCAAAAACATTGCCTTATGCGGATATGTCGGCAACTACGCTGGCGGCTCTAAAGGAGCTTGCCGCGAAACCATTGGCATCGGCAACGGCAATGCCGAAAGATATGTATGTGTCCCCCAGTATATTTCAGCTTGAAATTGAAAGATTGTTCCACGGAGAGTGGATTTGCGCCGGGCGTAGTGACGAAATTCCCAATAGTGGCGATTATATGAGCTTTGATCTTTGCGATCAGCCCTTGATCCTTGTTCGTGGCAAGGATGGTGATGTTCACGCCATGTCAAATGTTTGTCGTCATCGGATGATGCGGCTTGTCGACGGCATTGGAAACACCAAGAAATTTACCTGTCCCTATCACGCATGGACATATGATATCAGTGGCAATCTTGTTGCCGCCCCTTATATGGATCACACCGACTGTTTTGATAAAAAAGCCATCACTTTGCCGCATGTTCGTTGCGAGCAGTTTGAGGGCTGGCTCTATGTGTCACTTAATCAAGACATCGCGCCGGTTGCTGATATGCTGGCACCATTGAGCGAGATGACCGCGTCCTATGCGCAAAAAGATTATATCACCATCTTTACCGAACAGCATGACTGGGATTGTAACTGGAAATGCCTGACGGAAAATTTTATGGAGAGCTATCATTTGCCTGTTGCGCATAAGGCAACGGTTGGCGCGCATTATGTGGTGAAAGACACCAGCTTTGACCGCCGTGGGCATTTCGAACATTTTACCTATCAGCTATTTACCAAATCGGATGGGGCACCCGTCGGTAATGCGCATCCCGACAACAAAACCCTTATTGGCAAATGGCGCAATATTTCGGTAATGCCGACAGTATTTCCCGGCCATATGTATGTTTTGGCACCAGATCATCTTTGGTATCTGTGTTTACAACCAAATGGGCATAATAAAGTGTCAATCAAATATGGCGCTGCAATTGCGCCAGAAGTGTTGAACGCACAAACCGACAAACAAGCCTTCATCGCGAAAACCAAGGCGTTTTTGGATATTGTTCAGGTTGAAGATCGGGGCGTTGTCGAAGGCATTTATCAAGGGGCTTTATCGCCGCTTGGCACGCCCGGGCCGCTAAGCTGGCTTGAGCGCGAAAATCATGAATTTACCCAATATTTAGCGCGCCGCCTTTGTGATTAGGACTGTTTTTCCGTCGCGCTGCTATGGCGGGTGACAAGATAAACCCCTGCCGATGCCATGAAAAAGCCGCTGACCGTAACCGGGGTCAATGGCTCGCCAAAGATGAAAAAGGCGATGATTGCGGTAACAGGCGGCACCAGAAATAACAACGATGTTGTCGCGGCAACGCTGTCGCGTTTGATCAAAATCATCAAAATCACATAGGCACCAGTTGAAACAGCCAACACTTGCCATGCAAGCGCAATCAAAAAGGGTTCATTCCAAGTGATATGCGGCGTTTCAACAGTTGCAATCAGCATCATGAAAAACAGGCTAGCGGCGCTTGCCTGAATGATATTGCTTTTCAATAACCCAATCGAGGCACCAATATGTTTTTGCAACAAAGTGCCGGTGGTAATCGCAAGCAAACCAAAAACACAAGATGTGATCGCAATCACCGGCGCATTGATCCCAAGCGACGGCGAAATCACGACGACGACGCCCGCAAAGCCGATGAAAATGCCAATCCATTGAGTAAGGCGCGGTTTTTCACCAAATAGGAAAATCGCCAATGCTGTTGTCAGCAATGGCTGGGTTGATACAATCAAGGCCGCCAGCGCCGCGCCAAGGCCATTGGCCATCGCAAAAAAAGTGCTGCCAAGATAGGCGCCATGGATCAGCACACCAACAAGGGCGGTTTGCAAAATCGGATCATTTGACCGGTCTTTTACGCCAATGGCTTTTGCCGTGCTTTTGCTTCGCCAGATCCAGAACCCAACAGCAACGGCCATGAAAATCAGCGCAACAATCGAAAACCGGACTGCCAGAAAGGCAAATGGTGTTGCATGCTGCACGCCTGCCTTGCCAGCAACAAAAGCTGATGACCACAGAACAACAAAAATAATGGGTAAAAGAAATTGTGCCATTGATGTCTGGTTCCGTTCATCACGAAAGGCATAAACGCCGCAAAGCTGCGGCCGGTAGCTGCTTGGTTTCAAGGTTGGATTAGTTAAATCACAAAATGAATGGTTTTGCTGAATTTAATATGAGCAAAACCCTGCCTTTGCGCAAATGCTAACGCATGATTGCCTGTCGCTTTATGTCAGGCCGCCACCCTGCATATTGGCAAACCGACCAAAGCGGTATTTCAAAAACAGCCAGATCACCCCATAACAGACGAGCGGGATCAAAAGCTGCAGCATGGCGGCAACGCCTGCTGGCCCGCGACTGCCATTCGCAGCAAGGCTGACCGCCTCGACTGTGATCGTAGCGATGCGACCACCACCAACAAAAACAGTCGGTAGATAAAGCGCGATGGAAACAGCAAAACCGATGAATAGCGCCGCGCCAATCGGCATTCTCAAAAGCGGCAAATGAACGCGCAAAAATCGCCTGAATGGGCCAAGACCAAGGCTGTTGGCCACATGGTCATGCCGCCAGTCCATCTGCGCAAAGGCCGGTGCCATAACAAGCCATATATAGGGCAGGATGAAAATCATATGAATATAGATCAGCGCAGGCCAACGACCGTCAATGCCAGCCCAGCTAAGTCCGATTTGCAGACCAAATAAAAAGCTGATTTGCGGCACAAGAAGGGGCAGATAAATGGCCGCTTGCAGTAACCGGTTTCGCCGGATTAGATCTTGGCCGTGATAAAGCCATAAAAACACCACCCCAAGCGCCAAAAACGCCGCGCTGATGGCCAATAACCCGCTATTGATAACAAGCGGAAGATAGCTTGTCACATCTTGCCAGTGAAGCCAGCTAGCGCTTGCTGGCAACGCCGCCGGAAAGAACCAGCCCTTTGCAAATGACCATAAAAGCGCGGCAACAAGCCCCATCACGCCAATCAGCATTGGCACAATAGCAAACAGCGATAAAAACCCTAACCAAGGGTCGGCCGATTGCCCGCGCCAACCGCGCCAGCGGCAAAATCTGACAGCCGCACCAACCAGCCTTTCACCGATCCACCAAAGCAAAAGCGCAGCCAGAACAAGACCGATTTGCCAGATGGCGCCAAATGAGGCTGGCAGGCGGGCGGCAAGGTCGGCATCATGAAAGCCGTTCAGCACCAGAATGGCCAATGGCGGTGGCAGGCTTGGTGCTAGTAACAAGGCCATATCGACAACCGACAGGCTAAAGACCAGAACCGCAATAATGGGAAGCCTGATCTGGCGATATATCAACGGCAATACAAGAAAAACCCAGCTGGCAAAGCGGCCATAGCCAAGCCCGGCACCAATAGCTAGAAGGCGCGACAAAGGCATGCTTGCCGAAGCTGACAGGCTAAGAAGCAGCAAAAAAGGCAGTTCTTTTGCCACCAGTCCTAAAATCAGCGCAAAGCCATAGGGATCGGGTACCAGCCCCCAGGTTGGTGGCTGGTCAAGGCCGGTCAAGGCTGGCGAGACAAGGCGCATGAGCCAGCCAGACGGGGCAAGCAGAAATACCAAGCCAACGGCAATCGTGCTATGTGGTATTGCCACCAACGGCCCAAGCAAGCGGCGCAGCCAAACCATCATGCGACTGCCGGAAAAAGCCATCAGAATGACAAAACAGCCCCCAAGCGAAACAGCGCTTGCCAATAGTCCGGTTTTCAAAGACAGCCAGCTGGCAAGCCCAAGGCCGGGTGTTGCCAGAAAGTGACGTGCCGCATCATTGGAAAAGCCGGTCTGCCCTAGCGCCGGAAAATAGCCTGATGCCGGCAAAATAATGCCAATCAAGCCAAGCAGCACGGGCAATCCAAAAAGCAGGGCCGTCAGCGTGGTCAGGCCAGTGATTGCGATATGTTGCCGGTTTCGGATGGCGGGCCTGCTATTCGCCGCTGGCATAGCGTTTGATCCATGCCGTCTCAAGACGCGGAACCCAGCTTGGATGTGGTTCGGCAAGGGTGCGACCGAGGTCGGCATCGCTTAATGTGGCGATGCCACGCGGAAGCTTGGTAAAGGCCATGCGCTGACTGTCGGTTAATTTGGGCATGGACAGAACTGTGGGATCGCCCCAAATGGCTGTATCTGCCTTTTTCACCTGCGCCTCGGGCGATAGCATGAAATTGGCAACAAGCTTAGCCGCTTCGGGTGCCGAGGCATTAAACGGAATGGCCAGAAAATGGACATTGGCAAGCGTGCCGCTATCATGAATATAGGTGCGAACGCTATTCGGCAATTCGCCGCGTGAAATGGCAGCCGAGGCATCAGCAGGGTTAAAAGCAATGGCAATGTCAATTTCCCCATCACCAAGAAGCTGGCGCAGCACCGGATAATTTGCCGGATAGGCATTGCCAGCACGCCATAGGTTGGGTTTTGCCTTATCTAACCAACGCCATAAAGGCGCGGTAACAGCGTCAAAATTAGCGTCATCCACGGGCCGATAAAGCGCCGGATCGCCATTGCTAAGTTCAATCAAAACCTGTTTTAGAAAGGACATGCCAATAAAATCTGGTGGCTGTGGAAAGGCAAAGCGCCCCGGATTCGCGGCAATATAGTCAGCCAGTGCCGCCGCTGATTTTGGTGGGGTTTGCAGCCTTGCACTATCATAGGAAAAGACCAGTTGCGCGCGGCCCCAGGGGCTTTCCTTGCCATTGGTCGGTTCGGCAAAATCTGACAGGATCGCAGGCAAGGCCTTGCTGTCGGTATAGCGCCAATTTGGCAAGGATGTTACCCAAGGCCGGTCTTGTAACAGACCAGCCCGCTTCATCGCGGCAAAATTTTCGCCATTCACCCATAAAAGATCAATCGAGCCGCCATGATTGCGTCCGGCCGTCTTTTCGGCAAGGATTCGCGAAACGGCGCTTGCGGTGTCAGTCAATTTGACATGAACAAGGGTTATATCATGCCGATCAGACAGGGTTTTTCCGGCCCAGCTGATATAGCTGTTAATTTTGGCATCGCCGCCCCATGCGTTGAAATAGACGGTTTGTCCTTTTGCTGCCTTTTGCAAATCGGTAAAATCACCTGCGTTGGCAGACGTGGCAGCAAGCGCGAGGCATAATCCCGCAAAAATACAACGCACGGCATCGTAAATGCGATTTTTCTGCATGGTTTTGTTCCTCATTGGCTTTTTGCATTTCGATCGTTACCGGATCGCTGATAGCATTGTCGGTTCTGTTCTGTCACATTGCAATCATCTGTTCGATTCATTTTTTAACGAACTGGAAAATCAGGTTTTGACCGCAAATGCTAGAAGTTAACGCGCTTGAATTTGGATTTGATAGGCCACTTGTCACAGGTCTATCCTTTTCTGTGCCAAAGGGCCAGATTAGACTGCTGCATGGCGCAAGCGGTTGCGGCAAATCAACCTTGCTGGCACTGATATCGGGAACGCCAATTGCCAAGGTGAATTGGACTGGTGACATCAGGCTTGATGGCGTTGATATTGGCGCTTTGCCAGCGCATCAACGCCAAGTCGGGTTAATGTATCAGGACGCGTTGCTATTTCCGCATTTAACCGTTGGTGAAAATCTGGCTTTTGGACTGGCCCCCTCAATTCGGGGCAAAGCCCGCTATGCGGCGGTACAGGACGCATTGGCAGCGGCCAGCCTTGATGGGTTTGGCCAACGTGATCCGGCCAGTCTATCGGGCGGGCAGGCGGCGCGAATTGCCCTGATGCGCGCTTTGTTGGCGGCGCCAAAGGCATTATTGATGGATGAGGCCTTTTCCAGCCTTGATCCCGCCCTGCGCCGCCAATTTGGTCAATTTGTGGCAGCCCAAATCAAGTTACGGCAGATACCGGCGCTTCTTGTCAGCCATGATGTGGCTGATCAGGAATTTGCCACTGATCCGGTGCTGCAATTTCCGCAAGGGTGAGGTTTCAAAAAATGCCAATTGATAACACCCGTAACAAAGATGACATTATGAAGATGATGCATGGCTTTCCGCCAGCCGCCAATCATCAGGTGCTACTCGCCAATTGGCGTGAACCAGATATTGCCCGTTGGTCGTTTAATCATTTGCGGCAATTGCTACCAACGGCACCAATGCGACCTGCCGACCCGCCAACCGCCCTGGCCGAAGCGCGCCAAGATTTGCATGATTTGTCTTTTCTGGATGCGCGCGGGGATCGCCAACAACTCGCCAATTTTTTGGCGGCCAGCCAAAGTGACTGCTTTGCCGTGATGAAGGATGGCAAGCTTATCTATGACTGGTTTGGCGGGTTTGGTTCGCCAGACCGCCAGCATATCGTTTTTTCCATCACAAAATCGATGGCGTCGCTTCTTGCCGGTGTTCTTTTCGGCAAAGGCCTTATTGACCTTCAGCAGCCGATCACGGATTACCTGCCTGAACTTGGCAATAGTGCCTATGCGGGGGCGACGATGCGCCATCTATTGGATATGCAGATTGCGTCGGGCTTTCGTGAGGATTATCTGGACACAGACGGCGTTTTCATGGCCTATCGCCGGGCTTCGGCATGGAACCCCATCGAAGAAGGCGACCGCAATGACGGTTTGCGCGACTTCCTGATCAAAATGCCAGTATCAGATGCGGCGCATGGAACGCGTCATCACTATTGTTCGCCGCATAGTGATGTTCTTGGCTGGGTGATTGAACGAAGCGGCGGTGCCAGCTTTGCCGAATTATTTTCACGCCATATATTGGCACCTTGCGGCGCTGTCCATGAGGCCTATATCAGTTTGGATACATTTGGCGCACCGCGTGTTTCAGGTGGGTTATGCATTACGATCCATGATCTTCTTCGCATTGGCCAAATGGTTTGTGATGGCGGCCGTTTTGCTGGCAAACAGATTGTGCCACAAAGCTGGATTGATGATATTTATCACCAGCATGACAATCATATCTGGTTGCAACAGCAAGATGGCCAAGGGCCGCGGCTTTTTGTGAATGGTAATTACCGGTCGCAATGGTACCGCCCCGATCAGACCCGGCAAATTGCCTGTGCGATCGGGATTCATGGGCAATGGTTGTGGGTTGACCGCGCTGCAGGGCTGGTGATGGTCAAGATGGCGTCAAATGGCACGGTGGTTGATACGGATACCGACCGGTCGTTATTAGCGATCATTGATGCGGTTACAAAAACGCTTCGCTAAACGGTTTGGATTTTTATTTAAACTAGCTTTTCACCTTATAACTCTGTAGCTATTTGCGTGGCAAATTTATTAATGGTGACGCGATGCGGTTGATTTCTGACTTGTTGGATGATGGTAAAAAAGCATTATTTGAGCTGTCGCGGGCTGATCGCTATTTCCATCTTTTTTGGCTATTAGGCCCTTTCTTTCTTTTGATAGAGAGAACACCCGGTGACATCTATATCTCGACGGTTGCTCTTGCCTTCATAATTAGGTCATTGAAAAAGCGTGATTCTGCATGGCTAAAGTTTTTCTGGGTAAAATCAATTTTCATTTTTTGGGGGGTTTGTCTTCTTTCTGCAATCCTGTCCCCAGACCCTTCCTATGCGATAGGTGAAGCGTTCATTTGGATTAGATTCCCCTTATTCGCCATGGCTACCGCATTCTGGCTTGGTGCGGATAAAAGGCTTTTGCTCTTAATGCTTTTTTCGACGGCATCAGCTTTACTAGTAATGTGCGGCATTCTCGCAGCAGAGCTGGCAATTGAGGGTTTTAAAACAAGATTAAGTTGGCCTTATGATGATTTGGTGCCTGGGAATTATCTGACAAAAGTCGGATTGCCAGTGATTGTTTTTTCGACGGCATTATCTTTGTCAATGAAAGGGTCTAAGGCTCTATTGGTTGGCGGGTTCTGCTTGCTCGTGATGGGTATGACTATGATGACGGGTGAGCGAATCAACTTCCTAATCATGTCATGTGCTTCTTTACTTACAATTTTTATTTGGGAACCAAGTTGGAAAAAACGTTTCCTTTTTATTGGTCTGATAAGCATTTTCCCGATTGCAATTTCTATTCTGTTTTCCGACGTCTTTAACCGGTATGTGATAGAATTTGTCTATGAACTGCCGATTTACAAGGGTAGTCAATATTACGACGCAATGGCGCCAGCATGGCTTATTTTTGAACAATTCCCAATTCTTGGAATTGGGCCGGGCAATTTCCGGTATTTATGTGCAGACCTAATTCTGCCTAACTTGGGGTATCCTTGCAAAAACCATCCCCATAATTTTTATCTACAACTATTGTCGGAAACTGGTTTTTTGGGTTTTGTATCGTCAATTATTTTTGTGGGCGCAATGATTTCGCAATGCGTTCGTGGGGGTGGGCGGACGCGGCATATTCTTTATTCAACCGCTTGGATCGTGCCGTTTGCTTTATTTTGGCCAATTCGCTCAAGTGCTGATTTTTTTGGGCAGTGGAATAATATTTTTCTTTGGAGTGCAATCGCGCTTGCCTTGGCAGTCGCCCACTTGAAGGTCAAAGAGACTTCATAACTTGCTTTGTTTTTATGAGGCTGTGGGTAGATGGAAAAATTTAAGAATAACCGGTTTAAATAATCAAATTTGTCGCTTTGTACCGCGTCTCTTATAAGTAGACCTAGTCTCTAGTGCTTCAATACTCAATTAGAATAAACCAACGGCGATAAGTCGCCCACCCATGATCAAAAACGCCCATAAAACGATCCGGCGAAATGAATCCTGCTGAACATGGCCGCGAAGCCATTCGCCAACGCGAAAGCCTACTAGAACGACAATCAATCCCATCAGGGAATGAAGAACCGTGTCGATATTCAGAACGCCAGCAAAAGTCAGGCCAGCGGCAAGTGGAATTGATCCAGCCAAAAACAGGAAACCAGTTGCGCCGATAAATTCGGCCTTTGAGACATTATGCGCCAGCAAATACATGGCAACAGGCGGTGACCAGATCGAACTTAGCCCACCAAGAACGCCAGAAAAAAGGCCAACCCCAACATGCCATTTCCGCCCATGACCAAGTGGAATTTTGGCGCCAAACATCTGGGTTAGTGAAAAGGCAATCATCGCAAAGCCAATTGAAACCGTCAGCACCGCCTTTGGGAAAGACATGATAAACAGCGATGTCAGAAAAATGCTCGACATGATGGCAAGGCCAAAAAGCCAATATTTTCGGGCAATTTCACGCCGGTTCTCGCTTCGCGTATATTGCGCGATATTGGTAAAGATAATCGGCAAGGTCAGCAAGGATATGGCGATGGTTGGTTCCATCACAAGCGTCAGCAATGCCATCGCTGCTGCAGGCAGGCCAATTCCAAGAAAACCCTTCACAATCCCCGACAGGAAAAACACACCCAAGACAGCCAATGTAATGGCAATGTCTTGGGAGGGTAGAAGTGATGTTGTGATGAACTCGTTCAAGGCCGCCTTGTTCTATTCCTGATTTGCGCTAGCGCGATTTGACGCCAATGCTTTGTAAACACCGGCACCAAGTGTGATGGCACCAGCAATAATCAAAATCGTGCAAATCGGGCGGGAGAAATAGGTCAATAGATCGTAATGCACCATCTGCATGCCTTGGGCAAAATTCTGTTCGCCAATCTTGCCAAGGATAATACCAAGAACGATCCCCGGAATTGAATAGCCTGACCGCCGCAATAAAAAGCCTAAAATGCCCGCGCCAAACATCACAATCACGTCTAGGACAAGCCCGCGCCCAATATATGATCCAATGCTGGCAAGAAGCAGAATCATGGGGGCAAGGAAGTGAAACGGAATTTTCAGCAAATATAGAATTGTTTTTGTTTCAATAAGGCCAATGAATAAAATTGACACATTGGCATAGAACATCGCGGCAAATACAACCCAGATCAGATCTGGTGAATTGTAAAACACCAATGGCCCTGGTTCCATATCATGC
>Ga0206129_10000320_pt1 | contig 78544 bp, 61 predicted proteins | sample Helgoland_Spring_8_FD_148616 | JGI IMG/M metagenome (GOLD analysis project Ga0206129, IMG submission 148616) | Pelagic subsurface seawater microbial communities from Kabeltonne, Helgoland, North Sea - Helgoland_Spring_Bloom_20160502_2 | ecosystem: Environmental > Aquatic > Marine > Epipelagic ... | reverse complement strand
TCGGCATCGCAGGCTTCCTGAATAGACCGAAGTACCGCCTGCTTGACCTCAATGCGTTCGGGCGTCGACTCCTGAATGTAACTGGCGCCCAACACGGCCTCCGCGGTTGACTGCGCAATGTGAAGCGTCCCTTCACTTGGCATCCGGTCACTCAGCGCCGGCATGGCCTCACGACCACGGTCAATCACCGCTCGTAACACTCGCTCCGCGTCAGCACTTGGGTCAAAAAAGCGAACATCCCAACCGTTTAATAAAAATCGTGCCGCCCAGCCTGAGCCAATGACACCACCACCAACAATCGCCGCTGTCGGCATTAAACAGGGTCTCGCTTAACAAGGCCCAGCTCAGCGCGAACCTCGGCCGGCGTCATAATCTCCACACCCATCGCTGTGACAATGCCCGCGGCTTTCTCCACAAGCTCCGCGTTACTTGCAAGACGGCCGCGCTCGAGCCACAGATTATCTTCCAAGCCCACGCGGACATTACCGCCAGACAACACCGCCGCTGCAACAAAAGCCATTTGGTGTTTACCAATGCTGAAGGCGGAATGCACCCAGTCACTCGGGACGTTATTGACCATCGCCATAAAGGTATTCATGTCATCCGGGGCGCCCCAAGGAACCCCCATGCACAGTTGCACCATGACCGGATCTTTAATAATCCCCTCATGCACCAACTGCTTAGCAAACCACAAATGGCCGGTATCGAACGCCTCTATTTCAATCTGAATCCCCAAGTCGGTCATGCGCTGCGCCATGTCTCGCAGCATCCCAGGGGTATTGGTCATGACATAGTCGGCCTCGGCAAAGTTCATGGTGCCGCAGTCAAGCGTCGCAATTTCAGGGCGACAGGCTTCCAGGTGAGCCACTCGCTCTTCACCGGACACCATGTCCGTTCCGGCGGCTTGCAACGGGAGCGGCGCATCGGGCGGGCCAAAGACCAAGTCACCACCCATACCGGCCGTCAAATTGATCACGACGTCGGTATCACTGGCCCGTATGCGCTCTACAACTTCTCGATAAAGAGGAACATCGCGAACAGGCGCACCCGTCTCGGGGTCTCGCACGTGACAATGAACCACCGCTGCACCGGCCTTTGCCGCATCGATTGCGGCGTTGGCGATTTGCTCAGGACTTCGCGGCACTTTGTCACTGCGGTCCTGCGTACTGCCCGAACCGGTGAGGGCCGCTGTAATGAAAATCTTCTTGCGCATGGCTAATGGCATGGGCACATCCCCTGTTTGCTTTTAGTTATTGTGCGTGTAACCCGGCCACTCTGTTAAGCGCACGGCTTCGCGACATAATCTCATCGCGATCAATATAAACACCCTGCAAGTGTCGCTTACCGGAGCCGGTGAACGCATCACGCCCGTGCAGTATTCGACGGTTATCAAAACACATGATGTCGCCTGCGGTCAGCCGAAACTTCAGTTCAAACTCTGGTTTGTCGGCTAAACGATGAAACAGGCGCAGCGCATCGTAGGCACGCGGGATGTCTTCTGTCGCCATTGCAGGGAAGGCCCGTACGGGATAGAACGCGCGCAGCGTGGGCATGTCGCATCCCGGCAAGTAATCAATGATCGGCGCCGACCATCGATGATCGATACCCGGCCCTCGGTTAAAAAATATCCAATGGCGCGTGTAGAGAAGCTCGAACGCTTCAGGATGGTCACGCTCCAGTGCTTCGACGAGTGCCGCGCCATCGGTCAAAGTTGACTCGCCGCCGTTGGCCTCGTTGACCAAACAGTGGAGAAACTGAAAGCCCGGCGGAATTTCGCGCGTCGGAAGGTCTGAGTGCGGTCCTAACCTAAGCCCCGTATTCGCAGTCGAATTTGTCTTGGCGTCCCCTGCAAACTCAACATCGGCAAGAACATCCCAAAGCGGCCCGAAATTACTGTCACGAACGGGCCCAATGCGTTCAGCCAACTCCAGTAAATAGCGCTCATGGGTGGGTGAGTTCTCCAGGACACAGACGCCATAGCTCAGCAGATTATTAAGCAACGACAAAATAGTCTCATCGCTCGTCAGTGCCGCGCGTCCGTCCACCCTAGGCACCTCACCAATTGAGGCCGTGGTCCAAGACTGAGCGGGAGGTAGCCAGCTCGAGGGTTGATGTTGATTGTCAGCAACATGACGTAACCAGCCCGCATGGTAAATCGATCGCTGACTGTCATCCGCCCACTCGACAATTAAGTCTCCTGCATCGTCAACAACCGCCGAGGACACGACCATGTCATCGGTCAGGTGCGCGGGATCTAACAAGCCCTCGCGGGTGGCAAGATCTATGCCCCCCTGACCCACTGCGTTTTCTTTTAGCCAATAGCGGTGACAGGCAAGTGTCGTGTCGTCGGGCCAGCGAAGGTGAACAAACTCGCCTTCGCAGGCAGCGCAGGACAGCGGATTAGCCTCGTAGTCGTAAAAGTCGGGCGCACGCGCCTCTGACACTGACTTATTCATGAGTGATCGCCTCCTGCGGCGACTGTCGTCACACTGGATCGTGTGATCGTCGTTATTATTAGTTGTTATCAACGCCAACGTTAGACGGTCTGACAGACTCAAAACTAATGCAACAGCCCTTTTTCGTAAAATATTTTTAACCCGCGTTTTGCAATATTCATTACGACCCAAATAAACAGGGCCAGAAGTACCTCAGCCCAGCCCAACTCCGTCGTGATGAGAATCATTGGGAAGACGAATAGCAACACGACCCCGCGCCTGTCCAAACATGTCGCTCAGACAGCTATTCCTTAGATTTTCACAGCCTCGCCTGGGGACACGAAGCGGGCGCGCACGTGCTACTGACCCATGGAAAAAACCGTGTCACAACCCTGCAACGGCGCGGCTGCGATACGACCTTAAGACAGTCTCTTCGGTAAATTGATTTGCACTCAAAGGGAGTGAAAATTCACAGGATCGAAAGAGCGCAAAATTCACTTATTTCAGCACTTGCGTGGCCTTAAAAAATATCGACAATGCGCCGTCCGAAATTCACCTTGGCTGCGCGAACATGAGCTGCGTCCGATCCGTTTTCTCTCTGCTTTTGACCACAGCGTTTCTGCTGACGGGTCACGGCATACACATGACCTTTTTGCCGCTCATGGCCAGCGATATTGGTCTGTCTCAGACAGTGATCGGGTTCTCCGGATCGGCGTATTTTGCTGGCTTTATTTCAGGCGCCATGGTGACGCCACACATCATCGCGAAGGTTGGGCACATTCGAAGCTTTACCACCTTGATGGCCGTGTTCCTGTGTTGTTTCCAAGTGCTCCCCATGACCGATAACGGCGGGGTCTGGATTTTTATTCGCTTTGTACTCGGTGCCGTTATGTGCGGCGCCTACACAGTGGTCGAAAGCTGGATCTCAGATCAAGCGGATGCACGCTCTCACGGACGTGTGCTGAGCATTTATACCGTCATTGTCTTGGGTGCAATGGCGCTGGGACAAGGCATCTTAGGGCTGACCTACGGTCAAGCAACCCAGGTCTTTGCCGTTATCTCAATTCTCATTGGGTGCGCCATTATCCCAGTCAGTCTGACGAGTTCACTGGCACCCGCCCCTGTTCCCGCCACACGCATTGACTTTTCAAAGCTCTACCGACGTTCCCACACCGCCTTTGCAGGGGCGTTGGGCTCAGGTTTAATTATCGGCACGTTTTGGACACTGGGTGCAGTTCACGTCGTCAGCGTCACCGGCAACGCAGACTTTGCACCCACCTTCGTGGCCGTCAGTATTTTAGGCGGCGCTCTAGTCCAGTATCCAATTGGCATTGCCTCTGATCGGATCGACCGGCGTCACGTCTTAGCATTTTTATGCGCAATGACGAGCGTGTCCGCCTTCTATCTTTCAACCGCGGTCAGCACCACCTCACTGCTCATAGGCGCCGCCGCATTTGGTGCCGCGAGCAATTCGCTTTACGCCGTGTCGCTGGCTAAAGCTGCGGATAACTCCCCACGTGACGAGTTCGTGATGCTGGGCTCCTCGGTTTTACTGCTGAACGCGGTGGGCGCCGCCATCGGTTCTTTTGTGTTCGGTTGGGCAATCCGAGCGGCAGAGGCTGATATTTTGTTTACCTTGATCGCGCTAACCAGCACCGTCTTCGCGGCGTTCATCGCCTTCCAGCCAAGAGGCCTTACGGCGGTAGCCATTGACGAGCAAAGTAGCTTTGTCGCCGCAACTTCCGCCACCGCGCCCGCGGCTTTACAGCAAGATCCGCGCGCGGGTGACATTGCAGAAGAGGATCAACTGCCTCCCGCCGACTTCGCGGAGTTGAGCGACGAGCCAAGCCAACAACCTGCGCACACCACGACTGCTTAGTCCTTCGAACTACCCAACCTGCTGGTTGTCACTTGAAAACGGCCTTATGCTGGGTACTCGAGCAACGGTTGTGAGTCTGTCAAATGAGCGCTTCAGGGATTCCCGTGCGATGGCGTTTCTTCTCAGTCATCTTCATTCTGAGCTTTCTGTCATACCTGTTAAGGCAGCACTTTCCAGTCGCGGGTGAGTTCATGATGCAGGAGCTCGTGATTAGCGAGCTTCAAATGGGTTGGATCTACGGCGCCTTTTTTTGGGGATACCTCGTCTTCCAAATTCCCGGCGGCATTTTAGGCAAGCGCTTTGGTCCGCGCCTGACACTCCTTGTTGCCGGCACAATTTGGATTCTGACCTGTCTGCTCTTTGCCCTCTTGCCGGGTCGCCTTGAGACGTCGATTGCCGGCACCGTTGCGCTGCTCATTGCGATCAGAGTTGCCATGGGTGCTGCACACGCGCCCATTTACCCGGTGCAAGCGGCCTCTGTGGAGCGCTGGTTTCCCGTGGGGCAGTGGGCCTTACCCAACGCGGTCTCCAGCACCGGCCTGTCACTGGGTGCGGCCCTTGCCGCTCCTATTTTCACCGTGGTCATTTTACAGTGGGGGTGGCGCGCCTCGTTCCTCGTTTTTGTACCCATCGGCTTTTTGTTTTTCAGTGTGTGGTGGTGGTACGCCCGCAACAGCCCCCGAGAACACCCGTCGATGGGTGCTGACGAACTCGCGACCATCGAAGCAAATCGCACAAATCTGACCCAAGATGTGGGCTACGGTGCATGGCGCCAACTACTGGGGCACCGAGAAACCCTTCTGCTCGCCCTCGCCTACTTTACCCACAACTTCGTGTTCTATTCCTTTGCAACATGGTTCTTTCACTACCTCGTCAACGTCTTGGGCTTTAGCATTATCGAGTCCGGCATGCTTGCCGCGGCGCCCTGGCTGTTAGGTGCAGTTGCGGCAACGGTGGGTGGCTGGGTCTGCGACACCCTGTGCGGGCGACTCGGGCCGAACTTGGGTTGCCGCATTCCCGCCATGACCGGTCTGGTTGGAACAGGTGTCTTTCTCTACTTAGGGCTTTACTCGCCCTCGCCTTATGTCGCTGTCGCGTTACTGTCTCTGTGTTACGCCTTCACTCAGTTTGCCGAAGGCTCCTTCTGGTCAGCGCAAATTCACCTGGCAGGCCCTTATGCCGCACCCGCCTGCGGACTGATGAACACTGGCGGGAGCGTCTCCGGCATTATCGTCGGTCCGCTCATGCCCTTCTTGGCCTTAAAAATAGGGTGGGTAGCCGCACTCAGTACAGGGACATTGGTGGCATTCTTAGGCGCAGTGCTTTGGCTGTTCATCCGAGTCGACAGGCCGTTTCAGCCCCGGCCCCGTGAAGGTGCAGTGGCCCTTTAAACAGGGCCACTCGCTATTGCGCATCTAAGGCCTGCACGTCTATTCTCATGACCCAGACCGACGGTCGGCACTTAGCAACAACCCGCACAAATATTAGGGCATTAAGGTGAACATTGAACGACTCACGCCCGCCTTGGGCGCCGAGATCGATATTGATCTTGGGAACATCACGCGCCAAGACGCGCAAGCGGTCTATGACGCGCTCATGGCACACCAAGTCGTCTTTTTCCGAAATCAAACGATGACTCCGGAGCAGCACATTACGCTCGCTGGGCACTTTGGCGAGATCGATGTGCCGCATCCAATCTACCAAAATCATCCGGCGATTCCGGCGATTACCGTTCTCGAAAACGACGCAGACCACCCACCCGACACCAACGACTGGCACAAGGATCTGACCTTCCGTGAATCACCGCCCTTCATGTCGATTCTTTATGCCAAGAAGGTTCCTGAGACCGGCGGTGACACCTTGTGGGCGAACATGGCCTTGGCGTATGACAGGCTAACCCCGCACCTCCGTACGATGCTTGAGACCCTTGAGGCCGTGCACGATATCGGCTGCTTTAGAAACGATTATTTGGGCCCGGAATCGAATATTCAGGCCATGAACGAGGGTGTTCAGGCGAACGGCGCTTGGGTCCATCCCGTCGTTGATACGCATCCAGTGACCGGCGCCAAATACATCAATGTGAATCGCTCCTTCACCCAACACATTGTGGGTATGCTCAAAGCCGAAAGTGACCGTTTACTGCAATACCTTTATTCGCACATTGACCAACCCGAGCACCAAGTGCGCTTTCGCTGGCGTGATCATTCAGTCGCCATTTGGGACAACCGGGTCACTCAGCATTACGCGCTGGCCGATTATCTGCCGGGTTATCGGTGTATGAACCGAGTGACCGTGACCTCCGATCGGCGGGCCACCTCCTAACGACTAGGCCGCTGTTAGCCCGTTACGTGCTCTAGGGTGTGAAGATACCAACCCACGAACTTTTGAAGCGTCGCTTCAAACTCGGGATGGTAAGGGCCGGGCTCGAAGAACCGTGAGTTCACGCCGGCGTTATTGCGAAGAATAATGTATTCATCTTCCTTCGTAGTGTGATCCCAGAGCCAGATAAGATCCTCACGTTGGTAATCGACGCCCTCGACGGCATCGCCACGTACGAACCAAACCAGCTCGACGTCGGTCTCTGTTAAGGACTTTGGCAGAAAGCGATACAGCACACAGTGGTCCGGATAATTCAGCATGAACGTCAGCGGGCCCATCTGGTAGTCACCTGCCCCCCCGTCGTACGCTTTAATGTTACCCATGAGCGGTGCCACCGGCTGCCCGCCCTTACTGCCGGTTACATTCCCCTCAAACAGTCCGTACCGCATGGTGTGAACACAAGCACCAAAGCCCTCGGCGTCTTGATAAATCCTCGTATATTGCTTTGACATACCCGACACGCCGGTTACGCGGTCCGACTGCTCCAGCATAGCCTCAACCATGGGCGCGACGTTCTCATGAAGGTCTTTGAAGGTGTGAAGCTTGGCGTACTCACGGTGTGAAGTCGCACAGTGGTAGCACTCAAGGTAGTTCTCCAGGACCAGCTTCCAGTTTGCGTCAATGGTATAGGTCTGTCGGTGAGCCACCTTGGCATTGGCCAAATCGTAGGCGCCCAGGGGCTCACGAATATGCTCAAGCGGACCCAGAAAGTCCGCAGCATTTGGGTCACAGTTAATGAACACAAGCCCCATGTATTCGACACAGCGAACGGGTTTGAGTCCGTGGTCTTGGGGGTCAAAGTCAGGCATGACGTGGGTTTCACGCGCGGCTTTTAAACTGCCGTCTAAGTTGTACACCCACCCGTGGTAAGGGCAGACAAAGGTACGCTTGTTCCCAGTAGTCGCCTCGCAAACCTGTGCGCCGCGGTGCCGGCAGACATTGTGCATTGCCCGAACGTCACCGTCGTCGCCACGCACAACGATGATTGAGTCCTCACCAATAGTAATGAGCTGATAGTCGCCTTTGTTGGGAATTTCGCTGGCATGAAGCGCGTAAAGCCAGCTTTTAAACACCAGGTGATCGAGCTCTCGCTCGTACACCAAGTGCGATCGGTAAAAGTAGGCGTCCATCGCATGGTTTGGGCGTGCACGCTCAGCAGCCAACTGGTCGCGCATGCGCTCCAGCGAGTCGTCAACTTGTGTGGCAATTAAGTGCATGGACTCAGTGCGCAGGCGCTGGCGTTTGACGCTTACGAGGCGGGTTGAACAGCGGGCCATCAATGACCTTGCAAGGCGCCATGAGCCGTGTCCACTGGAGTTCACGCTGGTAGTAGATTTCTGCAACAAGCGTATCGCCAACCGCTCCGTGGGGCATCTCCACCTGCGCAAACGCCAAATTTGACTTGGCTGTTGGGCACCACGCGGCGGACGTTACGATTCCGACCTGCTTGCCGTTCTTCAAAATAAACGAGTGCTCCGCGGGCTTATTTCCCTCCACGTCTAAAAGCACAAACCGGTAGCGAAGCCCTTCGCTCTCTTGCTTTAAAAGTGCTTGGCGCCCGTTGAACAGGGGCTTACTGAAGTCCACTTGCCAGGCAAGGCCCATTTCAAGTGGGGTTCGCGTACGACCCGGTCGCACTGCAATTTCGGCCGGGACAAAGTCCACTTTTGCTTGTAAGAAGCCCGCCTCTACCCGCGCCAAATGCAGGGCGTCAGACCCCATCGGTTTAATCAAATAGTCTCGACCTTTGTCGAACAGCTGGTCCCACAGTGCCTCGGCTTTACTCGGATCTATCCAGACCTCATAGCCCAAGTCGCCGGTAAAGCCCGTTCGACTCACCATCATTTCAACGCCTTCAAAGTCAAAGCGTGCGATGCCGAACGGCTTTAGTGCGCTGAGTCCCTCGCAACCAATTAGCGTCAAAATAGTGCATGAAACGGGGCCTTGAATCGCCAGTGCCGCAATGTCATCCGTCTCGTTCGTGACACGCACATCAAAGCCCAACGCGTTCCAGTCAAGCCAGTCATCGGCGCGCATGTAGGAGCACAATCGGTAGTCGTTCTCACCCAGATGAAAGATCGTGCCGTCGTCCATGAGCTCACCGGCGTCATTACACCAAACGGCATAGCCCACACGGTCAATGCCAATTTTGCTGACGTTACGTGTGACGAGCCGGTTTAAAAAGGACTCCGCATCTGGACCGGTGATGCGGTATTTGTTCATCGGTGACAAGTCGAGCACACCGGCCGTGCTTCGAATAGCAAAATACTCGAGCTCTACATCGAAGTAGGAATTGGGAGTGGTGTAGCCCTGCCAAGCACCCCAGTCATTTGACTCGCAATATTGCTCAACGCGCGAGTGAAATGGCGTCGTCAACAGCATGGTCTTTCGTTCGACATCGCTCATTTCAACACCCCCTGCTTGAGAATCTCCTGGGCCGCATTTTTACCCGCCAATCCCATGAGGCTTCCGCCCGGGTGCGACCCTGCGCCACAAAGGTACAAGCCCTCAACACTCCCTTTGTATTGTGTGGAGCCCGGGAACGGACGCATCATCAGTGCCTGGTCGATCGATAGTTCACCGTGGTGCCAATTACCGCCGGTCACACCGTGTGACGTCTCGAAGTCCTCGGGCACCCGCACCTCGCTGGCCACAATCAACGTACGAATACCCGGTGCATACGCTTCCAGCTGGCTGATGAGTGATTCGAGCAACTCCTCTCGAGCGCCCTCCCACGACGTTTTAAGCGCGTAGGGCACGTAGTGCACGAGCGCAGTCAGAAGATGCTGACCTGCCGGCGCGAGTGTAGGGTCTTCAAGGGTTGGAATACTGATATCAAAGACGTGCTGCGTTGTGAGTTCGTGATATTTCATGGGGTTCAAACCCGTCTCCATGGCATCCATGGAGGGCGCAATGACCAGCCGTTGACTAAGGTCTTCGGGGGCAACACCGTCAAAGTGTGGCAGAGCCGAGAGCGCGATGTGCAGCTTTCCAGTGCCCGAGCGGGTACGGTACTGCTCGACACGACGTGCCTGTCCGGCTTCGATGTGGCGGTACCCTAACAAGTCACGGTAAGTCGTCGTCGGATCCGCGCTTGAAACAACGACGGTTGCCTCAATGACTTCGCCTGAGGCGAGCGCCACACCGGTCACCCGGTCGTCTGTTTTCACGATTTTACTGACGTTGCTGTCGAGTCGCACTTCCACGCCTTGGGTCTTTGCGGTGCTCAGCAGAGCACCACCCAAACTCCCCATCCCGCCCATAACCTGGGTCACACCTTGATTACCTAACGCCTCACCGACCATTCGGTGAATGTAAGTGAATACGGTATTCGGGGACCGGGGGCCCATGTTAGTGCCCGTAATAGCATCGAGCGCAATGGCCGCCTTGAGTCCCTCGTGGTCAAAGTGCTCATTCATCACGTCGTAGATGTTAATCAAGACGAGCCGCATCATGTCTTGCATGTTCTTGCGGCCCATCATCTTCAGCCCCAAGCCTAACGACAATAAGGTGACCTGATCGCCGCGGTTAGCCTCAACCATTTTAGGTGCGCGCTTGCGGTAGAGCTTTAACATGAGCTTCGCGAACACCCGCATTTGCGACTTGTAGTGCTTAAACGCCTTTTTATCTGCAGGCGATATTTCGCCACCTTTGACGGAGTCGCCATTGATCACCAAGTGATCACCCGTGGCCTGCAGCGCTAACGTGCGCTTAGGCTGACCCAAGCGTAGCCCGTGCATTTCCAGATTGAGCTCTTTAATGATGTTGTTATCAAATTGATGAAGCCACTGCGCACAATCGGAGACATGAAACCCGCTTGAAAACGCTTTTGTGCTGGCGCAGCCGCCGGCCGTCGCGCGCCCGTCAAGCACCAGGACACGCTTCCCCGCCTTCGCCAGATAAGTCGCGCTGATGAGTCCGTTGTGACCCGCGCCGATCACGATAGCGTCGTACTTAGTCATCGGCATAGCTCCCTGGAACCGTGTTCGTGCGCTTAAGGTCGTACAAAATTTCGCGCGCCGCATTGGCGCCGGGTGCTGCCATGACCCCGCCACCCGGGTGGGTGCCCGAACTGCACATGTACATGCCTTTTATGGGCATGCGGTACTGCGCATAGCCCGGAAATGGGCGATTGAAGAGCAACTGATCGAAGGTCAGTTCGCCTTGGAAAATATTTCCCTCGGTGAGGCCCACCTCGGCTTCAATCTCGCGGGGTGTTCGTGTCTCACAGTGCAAAATAAGGTCTTTAAAGTTCGGGCTGTACTTAGAGATCTGATCAATCACCGACTTCTCAAATCCCGCCTTGTCGTCATCCGTCCACTCGCGACCTTCCACCTTTGGCGGCGCGTACTGAACAAAGACCGACATCATGTGTTTTCCGGGAGGCGCCATGGTGGGGTCCGTGAGTGACGGAATCATCATGTCGACGTAAGGATCTTTGGACCAAGTCCCTCCTTTCCAGTCGTCGTAGGCGCGTTCCATGCGTTCAAGCGAGTCACTGAAGTGTAAGTCACCCGCCATGAGCGGATTTTTCGGATCCAAACCCGTAAACGTGGGCAGTCCATCGAGAGCGATATTGAGTTTTCCAGAGGAACCTCGAATCTTAAAATTCTTCGCTTTCTGAATGACGTCCTTGGGCAAGTCGCGTTGATCAGTGATGTCCAGCAGCGTGCGCTTCGGATCAAGGTTCGAGACCACAATGTCAGCGTGGTATTCGTCGCCGTTTTTGAGCGCCACGCCCTTTGCCCGACCACCTTTGACGATAATGCGGTCCACATTGGCGTCGCAAATAATTTCACCACCAAACGACTGAAGTGACTTCGACAGAGCGTTGGCAATGGCGCCCATACCCCCACGTGCAAATCCCCAGGCACCCACATTACCGTCCACGTCACCCATGTAATGATGGAGCAAGACGTACGCCGTACCCGGTGAGTAAACCCCCAAAGCCGTCCCGATGATTCCGCTGCCCGCATGCTGAGCCTTAATCACATCGGTCTCAAAATACTCACCCAGGTAGTCTCCCACCGAGGTCGTCCAAAACTTAATGGTATCGAGCAACCCCTCTTCACCCATATTGATGAAGGGCCTGGCAAAGTCCACGAGATCTTTTAAATCACGAGGCCTCAAAGAGGTCGGATCGGGTGGTGTCTTTAATAAGAACGGGCGGATTAACCGCGTTTGCCGACTTGTATCGGCCTTGTAGCGCTCATAGGCATTGGCGTCACGCTTCGAGTGACGGGCTATTTCGCGGTATTTACGGCCGTAGTCACTGTAACTTCCAAAGTGATCGCCGTTTTGCATAAACGTGGCACCACCGCCAAACGGGACGACCTGAAGGCCGTGCCGCGGTAGTTCGAGGTCTCGGGTGATTTCCGGACGAAGAAGGCTGGAGACGTACGAGCAGTTCGAGTAATGCCAACCCTCGTACAGCTCGCGACTGACTGTTGCACCGCCAATATGGGGGTTGCGTTCAAGCACTGCGACCTTGAGCCCAGCCTTGGCCAGATAAGCCGCATTAGTCAGACCGTTGTGCCCTGCACCAATGACGATGGCGTCGTATTTATTCACACTTGTCTCCGCCAATTTACTGCAGGCCTCACCAACGAGGCACCGCAAAAATAAAGAACCCAAGGGTCACTCAATGCCCCTCCGGAGACAAGCGTTTTGAGGCTTATGGGGACACAAAAAAATAACCCGGTAGCAGTATGCCCCGGGCTATTGGTGGACGCGCTTGCGAGCGTCAGGTGTTGCAGATATCTGAGCTTACATTTGTTCCAACGCGAAGGCATTCGGGTCTGCAACAACTACCGTACCGTCACTAAAGGTGACCGTGATCGACTCATCACTGTAGTTGTAAACCACGTAATTGGTCAGACCCGCATCGGTTTCAAACGCCATGGCCGCCGGGTAATCCGCGGTCAATGCGCCAGTTCCTGTTTGGAGCTCCCCCAAAGCACGCATGGTGTAGATCCAATGATAGGTGTGTGCGGGCGCTTCGCCAGCCTCTGCCTCGTAGCCACTGGTCGCTTCGTAATCAGCGATAGCCGCATCTGCATCGGTCATGGACCACAGGTTCCACCACAGATCAGTCCACTGGCCGTTGGGCAGTCCCGACGGTTTACCATTCGGCGACTCTTCAAGCCCCAAGGTGACGTAGTCATCCAAGTAATCGCCATACAGACCCACGTGCATGATCAGTGGATTTGAGGGCAAACCTTGAATACCTAAAATGTGTGCGAACGCTGGACTAAACCAAGTCGAGAAAGCACTGCCATCGCCCCAGATAATAGAGGTTGTAATGCGTGGGTAGCCCGGCGGGAAGTTACGCGCCTCAGCGTCACCGCCACGCCAGCCGTCAATATCATTCCAATACTCCCAGTAGGTCGCCGACGTTGACGCGTGCAGGTACATGCCACGCTCCATAATGTCGTCGTTACCGGTCACGAGCCCATAAAGCACCATCGCACCGTAGGCATTCGCAGCCTCTGAAGTCGATTCATTGTTATTGCCTCGTGCAAAGTTTGCATGCCCTGACGCCCAGGAAAACCCGTTTGCCGGATCAAAGTTGCGTAGGTAGGGGAACATCGGATCGTCTTTGCCACCCGCATAATCACGGATCAGTAACTCAAACATTTGCCCGTACTGATCAGGACCACAAAAGGCCTTATCAACACGACACACTTCAGCCGCTGCACGAATAAAATAGCCGTAGTGGAAGTGGTGGTCGTTCAGCTGCTGATGTGATGCGAACGACTCCTCCATACCGAGCAACGTGCTCCAATTAGGGTCGTAAACAAAGTAATTTTCATTGTCGAGTGTGCCGTCGCGCTCAGCACTCATCCAGTCAGCCAACTCTCCCTTGAGCCAATTACGCAGTGTTGTGGCCTCATCTGTCATACCCAGCTGATCGGCAAGCGCCAAAACTTCAGACAAGCGACCCACCGCCTTACCGTTCCAGTAGGTGTCATTGGCGGTATTCCAATAGCCGGACCCTCCGGCGACAAAGTCCTCGACTAAGCTCGTCAGCTCACTGGTATTCAGCGATCCATCAATGACCGGAAGTGCTGGCAGCACGCCAACAGACGGCAGGTCATAATCAAACCCCGTCATAGGAGCGAACTTAATCAACCCGCGCGCACTGCGAGCCGAGGTGGTATAGCCCATCGCCGGTGCACGTTTCCACTGAAGAGGCATCAGCCCAGCCAGTGTCTCGACAGGCAGTCCGTCATCGTCAAGATAGCGGTGACTCACAGTGACGGCGTTGTTAGAGCGATCAACTGAGTAGTCAATCGTGACGTGCTTCACCTTGTTGCGTGCGTAGCTCTCAAGTGTCTGACGCACAGACGTGGTCGTCTCGGGCGCCCAAACCAAGGTGAATGAATCACCCGGTGCGGAAATGGTCACCGTATCGGTGTTCACGCCGGAAAAGGAAGTCCCCGCATCACCCACAATTAAGAAGTCGTTACGCTGGCCCGCGACGCTACTCCAAATACCAAGACTGTCCCCACCTTCATGCCAAACACCACGCTCACCACCGTTGGCCCGCAATGTTTTAAGCGTGGGCGCACCTGAATACACCTCAAAAAATACGAACGGCGACCCGTAGACGAAGGTGGCCTCCATAATGAGTGAGTCACCCTCGAACCAGCCGGCCGTAATGGCGCCTTCCGAGTAATCGAGGAGCTTCACATCCATGTTGCTGTGCGCATTGTTCGCAATCGCAGCACCGTCAAACACTTCTGCAAAGGGGTCGGGAACGGCGTAACCAAAGCCGCCGTCGCTGGCACCAATACCCGGTGGAATACCCATAAATCGTGCACCGCGCTCAGTGAGTCGCGACATAATGGGGTCGGGAGTGATATACCCTGCGCCATTCGGATCGCCAATGCGCATCTCACCAATGAACGACACCGAACCCCACCATCGATGCGTCATGGTGCGCTTATTCTCGGCCGCACCTGCAAGCTGAGGATACTTCGGCGTAGGGTCACCTTGAGGCGTACCTGTTGCGGTCTCACAAAATGGAATACCGGGCTCAACGATACCGGCGTTATAAATCCAGTTACCGTAGTCGTAAACACAGCGATAGCTCGCTGGATTAATCGTGTCCGAATAGCTACCCAGCCCCAGCTTGGTCAGGGTGTAATCCACCGTTACTGGCGGCGCGGTAGGGGGTTCTGCTGTTGCATCAAAGCCAGTAAAACGCACGTTATCGATTTGAAATACAGTGTCCCCAAAATTGCTCGCCCAAATGACGAGGCCTGTATTGACCTCCGTCAGGTCAAGACCCGCGGTGGTCAGTTGGGACATAGGCACACTCACCGCCTCCCAACCGTTCACACCCTTCTCGCCAAGAGGCTGATCGCCAGAGGTGCAGGGAAAGAAGCAGTCGAGCTTCATGGTGATGTTCGCATCGCCTGAGACAACATTAATGTCGAACTCAATAGCGCCATTGGTATAGGCCGTAAGGTCCACCGCGGTGGACGACGCGAAGAAAAGCCCCGCTAAGTTCTGGTTATTGGCATGAGTGACCTGTAAGACATCGCCGCGGTCATTGTCAGTGACAAACTCCCAGTCCATCGAGGGACACCCGGCTCCGCCATCATTGCTGCAATCGGCATACCCAATGGCTTGGTCAAAGGCATTGATGCCGCGATCCCAGACACCGTCGACCGAACCGCTCTTTAAAACAAGCTGGTCGTCCGCGTCGTTGCCTCCTGTGGGCGGCTCGGGCTCCGGCTCAGGTTCGGGTTCGGGCTCGGGTTCGAGTACCGTCACCACGCGCTGCACTTGAGCCTCGTTACCTGCTGCATCCACGGCCGTATAGGTCAGTGTGTAGGTGCCTGCGGCACTTCCAACAGCGCCGGTAATAACCACGTCCAGCGTTCCGTCCACACTGTCATTCGCAATAGCGCCCGCCTCAGCATAAGCCGCATCGCTCTCAAGCGTCATCGAGCCACTGCCGTTCAACGTCACCGTCGGTGGCGTCGTGTCAGAGACGGTCACAACACGCTCAACCGTACTTTCGTTTCCCGCAGCATCGGTTGCTGAATAAATTAATGTGTAAGTGTCGGCCGTCGCCACGTCAACCGTGCCAGAGACAGAAACAGTGACCTCACCGTCGGTTTCATCGTTTGCCGATGCACCGGGGTCTGTAAATTCTGAGCCCTGCTCAACGCGCATTTCAGCCTCACCTGACAAGGTGATGGTCGGTGGCGTGGTGTCAGCGGGTGTGGGTGGCGTTGGCTCTACAACAACCGGAGGGACGCTGGTGCTGCCACCACCGCCTCCACCGCAGTTCACTAGCCCTGCAGATAGCAAAATTGAGGTTGTCAGGCCTAAGGTGATCGATCGATAACGCGAAAAATTCATTACACACCGCAAAGAAAAGGATAGAAAGTGGAGGTTAGCAACTGCGCCGTCTCGGTCAATTGAGGCAGCGGCAAAATGCGGCAGAGCGGCGCTGCACGTCGTCAGAACGGCCGAGCAGTCCTAATCAGAGGCTAGAGCACCAAAAACGGCCACGCCCAACACCTTCATACTCATACTCATACTGACAAGATTTTTTCGCCGCGCGCCATGCCGGCAACACCGGACCTCACCACCTCAAGAATCTCAGTTTCTCCCAAAGCGGCGAGGAAGGAGTCCAGCTTATCAATCGGACCCGTGAGCTGAACAATGTAGGTCGCAGGCCCAACATCAACAATCTGGCCTCTAAAAATGTCGGTCGTACGCTTCACTTCATCGCGCTGCGCACCCACTGCGCGGACTTTAACCAGTAACATGTCGCGCTCAACATGCGCACCTTCAGTCAAGTCGACCACCTTCACCACATCCACGAGCTTATTGAGGTGCTTGGTAATTTGCTCAACTTTGAGGTCATCGCCAGGGGTCGTCAGCGTGAGCCGAGACAGCGTGTGGTCGGTGGTCGGTGCCACGTTCAAGCTTTCAATGTTGTAGCCGCGCTGCGAAAACAAACCGACCACGCGTGACAAAGCACCCGGTTCATTCTCCATTAAAACGGACAGTATACGTCTCATGCTTAGGTCCTCTCCGTCTTACTGAGCCACATGTCTTTCATTGCGCCACTGGGCGCCACGTGCATGGGGTAAACGTGCTCATGAGGCTCCACAAAAATGTCGAGAAACACGAGTCTGTCTTTCATCGCAAAGGCCTCACGCATAGCCGGCTCAAGATCAGCCTTGTCCTTAACCTGTATGCCCACATGGCCGTAAGCTTCAGCAAGCTTCACAAAGTCAGGCAACGAACTCGCATAATGACTCTCCGAGTAGCGACTGTCGTACTGCATGTCTTGCCACTGCTTAACCATGCCTAAATAGTTGTTTCTTAGGTTTACGATTTTCACGGGAACGTCGTACTGGGCACAGGTAGAGAGCTCTTGAATATTCATCTGAATACTGCCCTCTCCCGTGACGCATGCCACCTCGGCATCTGGCAGCGCCAGTTTGATGCCCATGGCAGCTGGCAAACCAAAACCCATCGTGCCCAAGCCACCCGAATTGATCCATCGTCGCGGGTAGTCAAACTTGTAGTACTGCGCGGCAAACATTTGATGCTGCCCCACGTCTGAAGTCACGTAAGCCTCGCCACGTGTCGCCTCATAGAGCGCCCTAATCGCATCTTGCGGCATAATAAAATCGGACTCGCCGTAACGGCGTCCGTGCCACAACCCGTGCGCTGCACGCCAGCTGTCGATCTGTGCCCACCACTCTGCAATAGCCTCTACGTCCGGTATCACCCGGTCTGAAGCGGCTATGTGCTGATCAATTTGAGCGTCTAAGTCTTTCAAAACGGTCGTCACCGGGCCCACGATAGGGAGATCCACCGGGACAATTTTCGCAATCGATGCAGGGTCTACATCGATATGGATAATTTTGGCGCCCGGACAGAACTTGCTGACTGTATTCGTGACACGGTCATCAAAACGTGCCCCCACCGCAAGAATCACATCACTGTGATGCATGGCCATATTGGCTTCGTAAAACCCGTGCATGCCGAGCATGCCCAGAAATTGACGATCTGTCGCAGGGTAAGCGCCCAAACCCATTAAGGTGTTAGTGACTGGGTAATTCAGCTTTCGCGCCAGGTCGGTCAGCAGCTCGCTGCCCTCGCCCTGTATGACCCCGCCGCCCGCATAAATCACCGGGCGCTTGGCGTTGAGCAGCAACCGCGCCGCTTTTCGAACCTGCCCCGAGTGCCCCTTAACCGAAGGCTGATAAGAACGCATCGAGACCGTCTCGGGGTAGTCGTAGTCAAACTTATGTTCGGGGTGCGTCAAATCCTTTGGCACGTCCACAACAACCGGCCCGGGCCGCCCTGTGGTCGCGATAAAAAATGCTTTTTTAATGATGCTCGGGATATCTTGGGTCCGTTGCACCATAAACGAGTGCTTCACGATGGGACGTGAGATGCCCACCATGTCGGTCTCTTGGAACGCATCCTCCCCGATCAGGTGACTCTGCACCTGACCCGAGATCACCACCATAGGGATCGAATCCATATAGGCCGTCGCAATGCCGGTGATGGCATTGGTTGCGCCGGGACCGGAGGTCACCAGCACGACACCCGGCTTGCCCGTCGCACGCGCATAGCCGTCGGCCGCGTGGGTCGCCGCTTGCTCGTGGCGCACTAAAATATGGGGTACTGAGTCAGCCTTAAAGATGGCGTCGTAAATGTGCAACGCCGCGCCACCTGGGTAGCCAAAAATATATTCCACGCCCTCGTCTTCGAGTGCGCGGACGATCATGTCGCCGCCTGAAAGTTGTTCCATGTTCTCGCTCTCTCCGTGTCTATTCCTAACGGTGACAACGCGAGACAAATGGACTCCTAGCGTGCGCACCGAGGTCTGTCGCACGAACCACTGGCCGGATCGCTCCGGATAACTCACAGAACAGCGATCACGAAACCCGTGTTCGGCGGTCGTCCTGCGAGGTAGCGCAGTGTCGAGCCCGGACGTGCATCGCTTCTAAAAACGAGGCACTGACGGAACCCGCAAACAGCCCAAATAACTATCCCGTCATTAAGGTAGGCCAGAGGATGAGGGTACTCATCAGTAACCGTTGCCGTTCGCGTGACGGGACGTAGTGTCTTTATCCGTTTAATTGAAGTCAAGCGATGATACAAAAAGGTAATTATTGACGTTCGCGTCCTCGCAAGTTGAGTCGAAACTAAGGCTGTACCTCGCTATCCACAGAATCTGCTCAACAAGCAACGCCAGACCACCGACTCAGAAGGCTCGTCGCACGGTGTTACCCTCACCCCTGACTCAGAAGCCATGTCGTGTGTGCAAGCGCGAAGGGTCCAAGAAGAATGAGCAAAGAAACCGACATGAGGAGAACCACCGTTAGTGTCGTGATCATGCCTTGATCGCCGCTTCTGACAGAGAGACTCGTCTTCGGATAATTACTCATGAACTTTGGCGGACAGCGCCACTGTCCGCTCGACCAACTGTGACAGGTGTCGTCCTTGCGCCAAGAATCGCAACTTATAACCCCAGAGTGGGCTCGCCCTCTGACGTTCTTGCGCGCAACCAGCAACACAGTCTATTTGCCAGTCAAGGATCTCTGGTGCCAACATTGACGACCGCAACCAGCGGGCGTCTGGCTCGGTTGCTTGCTCGCGCAACATGATTGCGGGTAAACCATCGTCCACGCGCCACGAATAAGGTCGCGAGTAGATAATAGATCGTTGAATTTGGTAGACCGTATCGCCACCCACACATCCCTCAGGAGGGACGGGTGACGCGCGCCAGAGCACCGTCGGCTCTAAGGAACTACAAGCGGGAATAAACCCATAAAACCCTGGCCCCTTGCACTGACCATTGCAAACCCACCGACGGTCAAGCAGCAGTGCCGTTAACGGTATTTTCGTCGCCTCCAGACCCACACCCTCCAGACCCACGCAGGGCACCGTCGCGGCATTGATAAGAACAATCCCAGGCCTTGCGAGACTCATCGGCATTCGCTCCGGCGTCTCGCAAGGATCGGAAAACGGCTGATCCGAGGCGGGCTGACCCACTTGCCCTTCAGTTTGGCTGATCCAGTGACTGAGGATGTCGATTAGAAAATACGCTCGCGCCGCGGTTTGCGCTGCATCCTCTGAGACCATAGCGTTCCGGTATACCCCAGAGACCAGCCCCAGCAACGTCCCGGTGAGTAGCAACCCCAGCGCTTGCGAGATCATCAGATCAGTGAGGCCAAAACCAAATGCCCGCCGACGGCGCGCAGGTGCGCAGGCTCGCCTCAAAAGCCCCGACTCACCGACAGTGATTGCGCCGCGTCACACCCTTCGAGTCCCCAGCTCATGCTCACCAAAGAGGTGTCGGAGTGAGAAAAGACACAGACATTGGGCAAGGTTTCGACCTGCTCGGAGCTACACCAATCGGTCACCCACCCGTCACTGGATACCTCGCAGAACGATCCGGTAGGCATCGGGGACCCTGACAGTTGCCATCGCGCCTCAAAATCGGCGAGCGCGCTTTTCGCTTGCCAGTATTCCCTCGCTTGTGTGTTCATCTGAATAATGTCACCACCCAAAACAAGCAGTGCCAACATGCCAGAAATAGCCAACGCCGCAGCCACTAAGTAATCAATCAACACAACATCACCCGCCATCAGAGGTCGTCAACCGACCCCAGTGGTCAACTGCAAGCGACCGTAGACCCGACTGCGGCCTCAGCGGTTGAAGCTCGAGCTTGAACGTCAGCCGATCAACGCCGAGGTGCTGGTCAACTCGGAAAAGTCGCGTCAGCCGGTCACTCAGCGGGGCGCTGGCAATCAGGTCATGGAGTGTGAGGAAACGACCTGTCTTCAGACGTGCCTGGGCCTGTAGTGAAGCCCATGACTCAAGCACTAAGCGTGCTTCAATCATATTCGATCGCGCGACATGCGCTTGATACGAGGGGTAGGCGACCGCCGCGAGAATCCCAACAATCGTAAGCGTCACCAATAATTCAATGAGCGTGAACCCTATGGCGTTTTTACTCATTGTTATTGCGTTGCCTTCACTGTCCAAGAACACCCAACAGTGCGGGCTTTATCGTGACCGCAAGAGACCCGGCAACAAACGCGATGCGCTTTGCCTTAATTTGGGCAAAAAAAACGCAGCACGGCGGCTGCGTTTCGTGAAACAGTGTGTGCTTAGCGTGTAATTGAGTAGCCCTGTTGCTCCAAAATGAAGCGGTCTTCTCGTATGTTACCGACGCCTTCTACCTGTCCTGCTTCATTAAATACAAACCGCGTAACCACGTGTGTCTCGACCAACTGACCCGAAACATCGTCGGTATTAGCAACAGTCGTCCAGGCGTAGGCCACGTCTCCACTGGCCACTACCTCGTGAAGCGTAAAGGCTTCTGCGCCCCAGTCGTCGCCATCGCCAGACGCCATCCAGTCGAGCATTTCAGCCTTGGACAGCGTTGACTCGATCTTTCCGCGTGCGACAGAAATATCGATCATTTCATCGCCGCGTTTGATCACAGCATCAACCACTTCACCGGGTGCGCCTCGAAAACTGAGCTGGCCCGAGTCACGATTTTCAGCCGTCACTGCGACACCACGCACGGACATAAACTCATCGCCCACCGCCAACACTGCTGACGCAGGGCTCCCGTCAATTACCGTTTCGACAATCATTTGACCCGATTCATCCGTGTTATCGAAGGTAAAACCAAAACCGACGTAACGGTCTCGATACATCACGCCATCGTCTGCCATATTGGCCTCAATATTGGCAATGCTCGCTTCTTGGCTGGTTTGTCCAGCTTCAAGCCATTGGGTCGCGACATCTGCATTTGACTGATCCGGTGCTGACTCTGTACATGCCCCGAGGCCAACCAAAAGCACGGACGCGAGGCCCACGTTGGTTATCACTTTATTCATCATCTTCCCCCAAAATTAATCGTGTGTATCACCCGCCGAATCGATTCGACTTACGTCACCATAGCAGTGAGTGTCTGAAAAAGCTGGAATAGATCGTCGCGCTTATTCGGCAAAAAATGAATGCCGATTTCGCGGGAGGTCCCAGCGCTTGACTGCGAGCGGAGATCTCAACCTCACGCCAGTCGGCGCCAGTACCCTATACGCTCTGAAACTCACGCCTGTGCCACGGCCACCAGGATCAGTGAAGGCTCTTGGTTGTGGGTGGCTCGGGCCCTCGATCGACCAACGCCTCTCGTGCAAACTTGACGGATGACCCATCGAGCGCGGCGAAGACACGATCGCCTGGACTAAATTGATCTTCCAAAATCGCCTGCGCCAGCGGATTTTCGACCAGCTGTTGAATAGCGCGTTTCAGGGGCCGTGCGCCATAAACCGGATCGAACCCCACTCGCGAAAGCTGTTCAAGCACCGCTTCTGATACATCCAGTGTCAGCTCTCTACCGACCAAACGGTCAGCAAGCGCGTTGAGCTGAATCTCTGCAATGGACCTGATCTGGTCCGCATCAAGGGGCTGAAACACCACCGACTCATCAATTCGGTTAATGAATTCGGGCCGGAAATGATCCGCCACGGCGCCCATGACCTCACTTTTTATCTCGTCGTAATCGCCCTCTGCCATCTCCTGGATAATATCCGAGCCCAAATTAGAGGTCATCACGATAACCGTATTTCGAAAATCAACCGTTCGACCCTGACCGTCGGTCAGACGCCCGTCATCCAGCACCTGTAAAAGAATGTTGAAGACGTCAGAGTGCGCCTTTTCGATTTCATCCAACAGGAGCAACGAATAGGGCCGGCGTCTCACCGCCTCTGTAAGGTACCCACCTTCCTCATAGCCCACGTAGCCGGGTGGCGCACCAATGAGACGAGCAACAGAGTGCTTCTCCATGAACTCAGACATGTCCAGCCGGATCAGCGACTGCTCTGAATCGAATAAAAATTCCGCCAGCGACTTACACAACTCAGTTTTTCCAACCCCAGTCGGGCCGAGAAACAGGAAAGACCCGTTAGGTCGCTTCGGGTCCGAAAGGCCCGCGCGTGATCGTCTGACCGCATTTGATACGACGGTGACAGCTTCACTCTGACCGACGACCCGTTCGCTCAGCGACGACTCCATTCGAAGCAGACGACTGCGGTCGCCTTCAAGCATTTTGGAAACAGGAATGCCTGTCCAGCGCGACACCACTTCAGCGACTTCATCTTCAGTCACGCGAGAGCGAAGCAGCGTGGGTTCAGGCTGATCGTCACCCTCGGCCACCTCCAGACGCTTCTCCAACTCGGGAATAACACCGTATTGAATCTCTGACATTCGAGCGAGATCGCCGCTGCGATGGGCGGCTTCCAGCTCCATTTTAGCTTGCTCAATCTCACTCTTAATCTGAGCCGACCCTTGGACCCGGGCCTTCTCAGCGACCCAAACCTCCTCAAGGTCGGCAAATTCCTGTTGGATCGTAGTAATTTGCTCGTCGAGTAACTTAACTTGCTTTACTGCCGCCTCGCTGGTGTCTTTTTTGACCGCCTCTCGTTCGATTTTCAATTGAATCAGCCGTCGCTCGAGTCGATCCATTGTCTCGGGCTTTGAATCAATTTCCATGCGTATCCGACTCGCCGCTTCATCAATCAGGTCAATCGCCTTATCAGGAAGCTGACGGTCAGTGATGTAGCGCTGGCTCATGGTTGCCGCGGCGATAATGGCGCTGTCGGTGATCGCCACACTGTGGTGAACCTCGTAGCGTTCCTTCAAGCCCCGCAAAATAGCAATCGTGTCTTCTTCGCTCGGCTCATCGACCAAAACGCGCTGAAACCGTCGTTCAAGTGCCGCGTCTTTCTCCACGTACTGGCGGTATTCGTTTAGCGTCGTCGCACCCACGCAGTGCAGTTCACCGCGGGCCAGCGCAGGCTTGAGCATATTGCCGGCATCCATCGATCCCTCGGCTTTTCCTGCGCCCACCATGGTGTGAAGCTCATCGATAAATAAAATGACTTGCCCGTCTTCTTTACCCAGCTCGTTGAGCACCGCCTTGAGTCGCTCTTCAAAGTCCCCGCGAAACTTCGCCCCGGCCAGCAGTGACCCCAGGTCAAGCGATAAGATGCGCTTACCCTTCAAACCCTCAGGGACCTCTCGGTTCACAACCCGCTGAGCTAAACCCTCGATAATGGCGGTTTTACCAACACCCGGCTCACCGATCAGTACAGGGTTGTTTTTCGTTCGACGCTGCAGCACTTGAATGGTTCGACGAATCTCGTCGTCGCGCCCAATGACAGGGTCAAGTTCACCCGCCTCTGCTCGCGCGGTTAAGTCGACCGTGTACTTTTCCAGCGCCTGCCGCTGTTCCTCGGCGTCCGCGGACTGAACGCTATCGCTACCACGGACTTGCTCAATAGCACTCTTAAGCGCGCGCTCACTGATGCCAGCATCAACCATCATGCGGGAAAGCGGAGAGCTCTTTTCAACCATCGCAAGCAAAACAATATCGCTTGAAATAAAAGCATCGTCGCGATCTTGTGCAAGCTTATCGGCTCGATTAAGCAGACGCCCTAGCGCCTGAGAGCCTTGAACATCACCCGTAGTGTCTGCCAACACAGGGACCTTAGCCAATACGTCAGCCACGCTCCTGTTGAGCGCGGCGAGGTTGGCGCCTGTCTTTCGTAGCAGCGGGGTAATCGCACCCCCGGATTGATTTAAAAAGGCACTCAGTAAGTGCGCGGGCTCGATCATCGAGTGGTCACGCCCTACTGCGAGCGATTGCGCATCGCCAAGGGCTTGCTGGAGTGGATTAGTCAGTTTATCCATTCGCATGTCTCTCTCCTCAAGCGCACCAGTACTCGCGCTTTACTATCCTCTGGGTATTAGACATGGGATTTGTAGGGGCTTTTTCAAGCCCTCTGAAAAGGTAAAAAGTTCCGCGGTCGTTACGTGAAGTAAACCAGTGTTGCCATACGACCTGTTTGCTTGTCGCGTCTGTACGAATAAAACCGCTTGGCATCCAAAAACGTGCAGCGATCACCTCCAGCGATATTTTCGGGCTGGAGCCCCAGCGCTAAAAGTTGCCTACCCGCCACGATATTAAGGTCTAGAAAGTATTTCTCGGGCGTCCCAGGAATGGCATGAACCGATAAATCCTGCTCCGACAGATAGAACGCGGCAAGCACATCGCCGCCCACCTCAAAGGCGCTAGGACCAATCGCAGGACCCAGCCAAGCGACTAAGGATGACGGCTCTACCGGCAACGCCTCGATGGTCTTTTCTATAATCTGATCAGCAAGGCTCCGCCAACCACCGTGTATCGCGGCAACACATCGACCGTCTTGATCAGCAAGCACAATCGGTAGGCAGTCCGCCGTCATAATGGCGCACGCCCAACCTGGCGTGTCGGTCCAGACGGCATCGGCCTGAACGCCCAAAGCGTAGTCGGCTGGGGCGTAAATCACTCGGGATCCGTGCACCTGCGTTAACCAAGTGATGGTCGTTTTATCGGGCAGTTGCGCAGCTAAGCGTGCGCGATTTTCACGAACACACTCGGGGTCATCAAGTACATGGTCACCAAGATTCAGTCCCTCATAGCACCCGGAACTGACCCCTCCCAGTCGTGTGGTACTGAGGACCTCGACGCCAACAACGCCCACATCGGGGCGCATCCAGTCGGATGATAAGTCGCTAACCGCCAAACCGGTCTTCACTGTCCAGAACCTCAAGAAGCTCGACAAGATCATCAGGCAGTTCAGTCTCGAACTCCATCCAGTCGCCGGTCGCCGGGTGCTCAAACTCAAGCGCTTGAGCGTGAAGTGCTTGCCTTGGAAAATTCCGCAAGGCAGTGATCAGCGCTTCAGACGCGCCCGCTGGAATTCGCTGACGTCCGGCGTAGACAGGATCGCCAATTAAGGGCCACTTTCGATGCGCCATATGGACACGAATCTGATGTGTTCGTCCGGTTTCTAGATTGACCTGTAACTGCGTGTAATGCTTAAAGCGATGCGCAATGCGGTAATGCGTCACCGCGGGCTTACCGTCGGCTACAACTGCCATCTTCGTGCGCGCGGTTGGGTGTCGATCGATTGGGGCATCTATTTTTCCACCGCCCGTTAAGGCCCCGGTGCACACGGCGCAATAGGTCCGAGAGACGGTTCGCTCAGATAACTGCGCCACTAATGATTTGTGCGCCAGTGCCGAGCGCGCCACGAACATAATACCTGACGTCTCTTTATCGAGACGATGGACTATGCCCCCCCGAGGCAGCGTATCGAGCTCGGGAGCGTAACCGAGCAGCGCATTGACCAGCGTCCCATCGGTGTGTCCCGCTGCCGGATGCACCACCATGCCTGCTGGCTTATTGACCACGAGAATGTGCTCGTCCTCAAAGATCACGTCCAGCGGTAATGTCTGCGGCTGCCAATCAATGACGGGCTCATCGGCAACCTCTAAAACCACATGGGCGCTCGCCAAAGCCTTGTCACGCGGCTTCATCGTTTTACCGTCTACGGTGAGGCGACCTTCTTTAATCCACGTCGCCAACCGATTTCTCGAATAATCAGGGAACAACTCAGCGACAACTTGGTCCAAACGCATACCGTGAGATTGAATGGGGATGCGGGCCTCTAAAAGGTCAACATTTTTACTATTAACCGACATGATGGCCGCCAAATAAAATGAGTGGTGTGATCAAAGTGAAACCACGGGTTAGAATGTCAGCTTGTAATGCTATCAGATGGAAGCACCTTCAGTGATAAAGCCTGTGTTCTTTGGGGTGAAGTGGACCACCCTTTTACTTGTTGCGAGCCTCGGCCTTTCGGGTTGTTCGCTGTTTGGTGACGACGACGAGTTACAAGTCGATACCAATTCAGGCGAGCAGCAGATGTATCGGCAGGCGCAGCGTTACATCGACACCTCCAATTTCGACCTCGCCATTAGCGCGTTAATGCAGCTTGAGAGTCGATATCCCTTTGGTAAGTACGCTGAGCAGGCACAACTTGAGTTGATTTATGCGCACCACGGGGCGTACCAAAATGAGGCCGCTATTGAAGCTGCGGATCGTTTTATTCGCTTACACCCCCAGCATCCGAGTGTGGACTACGCGTTTTACATGAAAGGGGTGGCCGCCTACGACCTCAACAAAAACTTCCTCGCGTCGCTTATCCCCAGTGACGACTCTAAGCGAGACGTGACTGGTGTTCGAGAAGCCTTTAGCGAGTTTTCTCAGCTGCTCAACCGCTACCCCAACAGTCGATACGCACAGGATGCACGGGCCCGCATGGTCTACATTCGCAACATGCTGGCGCGCCATGAAATCCACGTGGCCAACTATTACTTCAAGCGTGGCGCCTATATGGCCGCACTCAAGCGGGGCCAAAACGTCGTCGAGAATATGCAGGAGACGACTGCAGTGGCAGACGGTCTTGCCGTGATGGCCCAAGCTTACACGTTACTGGACATGAGTTCGTTGGCCAGCGATGTCGTCAGGGTGCTCTGCTTAAATTACCCTCAACACCCAAATTTAGACGATGAGTGCACCTTCGAAGGCGGCTATGACCTCGACGGTCTCGAGCGGTCCTGGCTCAACCAAGCCTCGTTCGGTCTTTTAGATCCACCCAAGGCGCCTCAGTTCGACTACCGGCCGGGATTCGAGTCTTAACGCTTACGCCACGCCCACGAAATTGGGTAGCGCCGATCTCTTCCAAAGCCGCGCGTGGTTATTCGGACACCCACGGGCGCTTGACGTCGCTTGTACTCGTTCAGATCAATGAGTCTTACGACGCGCGATACGTCTTTCTCGGCAAAACCGGCCGCCACGATTTGCTCAACACTCTGATCACTTTCCACGTAGCGCTCAATAATTTCGTCAAGCTCTTCGTAAGGCGGTAAGTTGTCTTGGTCAGTCTGATCAGGCGCAAGCTCAGCCGATGGCGGTCGATCGATGACCCGTTGTGGAATGCAGTAGCCTAAGGTGTTCCGATAAGCGGCAAGCGCATAGACGAGTAACTTTGGGCAGTCCTTTAACGCATCAAATCCACCCGCCATGTCGCCGTAAAGCGTGGAATAGCCCACCGCCAGCTCGCTTTTGTTACCGGTCGTCAGTACGAGGCGGTGCTTTTTATTCGATATCGACATCAGGAGTACGCCACGGCAGCGGGCCTGCAGATTCTCTTCTGTCGTATCGGCATTCAAACCGTGAAACTGATCGGTTAACCCGGCCATAAATGCCTCATAAATCGACTCTATCGAAATGACGTCGTATTCAACGCCCATAATAGAGGCTTGCTCACCGGCGTCCTCGACACTCATTTCAGCCGTGTATTTAAAGGGCATCATCACCGCTTGAACACGATCAGCGCCCAAAGCATCAACCGCGACGGCCAAGGTGACTGCAGAGTCGATTCCGCCTGACAGACCCAACACGACACCGGGAAAACCGTTTTTCTCAACGTAGTCTCGAACGCCTAAAACCAGCGCCTGCCACACCGCAGCAACGTCCGACAAGGTCGCCGCGGTCACACCGGGAACCACCTCCAACCCGCGGACCGTGCGCTCGACCCTAATGTCAAAACACCCCTCTTCAAAATCGGGCGCAACGACCGCCAGCTCGCCGTCGGCGTTGGTCGCAAACGAACCGCCATCAAACACTAGTTCGTCTTGGCCACCGACTTGATTGACATAGATCATTGGAATTTTTTGCTCAGTCGTTCGCGACGCGAGCGCTTGCCAGCGCTCTTTGTGCTTCCCCCGGTGGAATGGACTGGCGTTCAAGTTGACCAATAGCTCCGCACCGATTCGCTTCGCTGCATCGGCGGGCTCCCGATGCCAAATATCTTCGCAAATGGTAATACCCACTTTCATGCCAGCAATATCGACAACACAGGGCGCATCGCCCTCGCTGAAATAACGTTTCTCATCAAAGACCTGGTAGTTGGGCAGGCGCTGTTTGTGGTACTCGGCAATCAGCGTCGCGTTGTGTATCACCCCAGCGGCGTTAAATAAACGACCGTCTTTACAACGTGGATAACCGACAATCACATACAACTCAGGTGGCAGCTTCTCGGCGAGTACACTCAGCGCACTTTCAATTTGCAGATGCAAACTATCGCGCATCAGCAGGTCTTCTGGGGGATAGCCGGTGAGGGTCAGTTCAGGAAAAACTAACAGCACCGCCCCTTCTTCAGCACCCGTCGCCTGTGCCGCCTGAATGACTTTCTCAGTATTACCTGCGACATCACCGACGAAGGTATTGAGCTGTCCCATGACAACTTTCATGCACCCATACTCCTACTTACAAGTTTCTTGCTCGATCATTGGTGACTGATATAGTGCATTCACAATCACAAAAATTACGTGGAAACGATGTCTGAAGACACGTCCAAGAGCGTTAAGGATAACATTGACCGCTCAAAGGTCTTTGCTGTTTACAACGTTTACCGCCTCGTTCTTGGCTCAATTCTCTTCGCAATGACGCTTTCAGCCACAGGAGCCGAGCTTCTTATTGAGAGAGCGCCGGTGCAGTTACTGGTCTCAGGTATTTTCATCCTTAGCAGTCTGATTATTGCGACTTTGGGTGCGAGTTCAAAACTCACGTCAGAGAGCAGCATTTTTGGGGTCATGATGATTGATGTGGTCGCCACCACCCTCATCGCGGACCCTACAGCGACAGTGGTCAGCGGCTTCAATGTGCTTTATCTCGTGACTGTTGCCGCCGCAAGCATGCTCTTACAGAATCGTCAGCTGTCGACCCTCGTCGCCGCCGTCACGGTAATGGCTGTTTTAGCAAACACACTGTTTCAAATATCCCGAGGCGGCATTGAGGCCGAAGCGCTGTTATATGCAGGCCTGAGAGGCGGTCTTATCTTTGTGGTCTCCTGGCTGGGGCAAATTGCAGCGGCCACCCTCGTTCAGGCTGAACAGCGCGCGGAAGTTGCGACCAAACGCGCGAGAAGGCTTAAGTTATTCAACGATCAAATTGTTGAAAACATGCAAACCGGCATTCTCATCGTGACACCCAATAACGGGCTTAGGCCTGTGAATTCAGCAGCGCGCGACCTGCTTTATTTGGATTCAGCGAGCGAGAGACCCGCTCACCTCATCGATCCCCATTTAGCAATATCACTGGAGGAGTGGCGCGACGGTGACACGCTAATGGCCTCCCCCTTTAAGCCCGAGCGCGGTCATCGAACACTTCTGCCCCGTTTTAGCGCATTGGAAACAGGGCGAGAGGGCGACGCGCTCTTATTTATCGACGACTACACACCCATGACGCAGTTCGCACAGTCACTGAAACTCACTTCTTTGGGCCGCCTGACAGGCAGTATCGCGCACGAGATTCGCAACCCCCTGGCTGCAGTGAGTAACGCCGTTCAATTGCTCGTTGAAAACGAAGGCATGAGCGAGAGTGATCGGAACTTGGCAGCCATTGTTCTACGCAACACCAGTCGTATGAATGACACCGTCAACAACGTGCTTGAATTATCGCGCAGAGTGCCGGCATCTCTTGAGCCGATCAACGTAAACGATTGGCTACCCAGCGTGATCAAGGACTTTAAAGACAGTCAAACCAAGGCCGCAACAGTCTCTATCAAGGGTCGGTGTGACGCGTCTGTGCTAGTCGATAAGGCCCAAATTAAACGGGTTTTAGAAAACTTACTGGACAATGCCTTGCGACACAGTCAAGCCGCCACCGGTGATCGAATGGCGTCGCTTGAAGTGTCAGAGAATGCGTCGCCGCGTGCATGCTTTATTGATGTGGTCGATGTTGGGGAAGGCGTACCAGAAAGTAGTCAAGCGCGTCTTTTTGAACCCTTTTTTACAACAACCCCCGAAGGAACGGGACTGGGGCTTTATTTGTGCAAGGAGCTCTGCGAGAGTAATGGTGCAGACATTGTTTACCAACGGACCCATGACGGGCGCAGTAGCTTTCGTCTGAGCTTAAGGTTACAGCCTAAGGACATACGTTGAGCCAAACTGTACTTCTTGTTGACGACGAACCCGATATTTTACAGTTGTTGGAGATTGCGCTCGCCCGCATGAACCTCAACACGCTGAGCGCAGCCACTGTGTCGGAGGCGATAAAGCTGATCGATACATCTGACCTTGACCTTTGTCTGACCGACATGCGCTTACCTGACGGAAACGGGCTTCAACTGGTTGAATATGCCCAGCAACTCGATCGAGAGCTGCCGGTTGCAGTCATTACCGCACACGGCAGTGTTGAAGCCGCGATCGATGCACTCAAATTGGGGGCCTTTGACTTTGTATCCAAGCCAGTTGCACTGGACAAACTTCGAGAATTGGTGGGCCACGCACTCAACCTTAAACGCGCCGATATTGAGACCTCAACCCGTGAACTGATTGGCAGCTCACCCGCCACACAACGACTCAGAGGTAGAATTCGTAAGGTGGCGCGGAGCCAAGCGCCCATTCATATTCATGGAGAGTCCGGTGCGGGAAAGGAGATCGTCGCAAGATTAGTCCATGCGACAAGCTCGCGTCACTCGGGTCCTTTTATCGCAGTGAACTGCGGTGCGATTCCACCCGAGCTGGTTGAAAGTGAACTGTTCGGGCATCTGAAGGGGTCCTTTACCGGTGCCATGTACGACAAGCAAGGGCTCTTTCAAGCGGCGAATGGTGGAACCTTGTTACTGGATGAAGTCGCCGACTTACCCCTTGCGACTCAAGTAAAGCTACTGAGAGTCTTGCAAGAAAAAGCGGTTCGGCCGGTCGGCAGCGAGAGCGAGATTTCGATCGACGTCAGACTCATGAGTGCGACGCACAAGCAGTTAAGTCGCGAGGTTGCTGCCGGCGCATTTAGAGATGATCTGTTCTACAGAATCAATGTTATCGATATTGCGGTACCTGCACTCAAAGACCGTCGTGAAGACATTCCAGCGCTGGCACACTATCTGCTGGATAAAGTCGCTGCTGAAAACGATGCGGGGGAAAAAACACTGTCAGATGCGGCGGTGCAATGCCTGACCGACGCGCACTATCCGGGTAACGTCCGGCAACTCGAGAACATACTCGCGCGCGCGGCAGCAATGGCAGAAGGCAGTACGATCGAGGCCGATGATTTAGAGATTGATGGCTCTGCGAGCCTGAGTCCCGCTTCCAATGCTTTGGTTACCCCGGGGTCCGAGACGACTGACACCGACTTTACGCTCCTCACTAGTCTTGTGGCCGTTGACGGCAACCTCGAGCAACACATGGATAAAATTGAACGCGAAATCCTTCAAAACGCAATGACCGAATACCGGTGGAATAAGACCGCCGCAGCCAAGGGACTAGGGGTCAGTTTCAGGAGTTTACGGTACCGTCTTAAAAAACTAGGGCTAGACGACTAGCAAGTCCCCCAGTTCTCTCTGATCACAGGACGACCAATTCGGTTTAACACCAGTGACAGATTTTGATCTCCCAGACAAAGTGACCAAGTGACATTGCGGTTTGACAGGCCGTTCGGCGCAAACTGGAGCTTCACCGTGATCGGCCGGTCACCAAGGCGATTGGTAATGACAGTGCGGGGCCACTGCCAAAACCGCAAGAGCGACCATTGGTTATCCGCCTCCACCCATACGCCAACACCCGCCCGATAGTCCTGCGCGCAGGCCAGATCACCCACGTCAGCGCCACTGGAAAACGACGCTTCACTCACCATAGGACACACAAGCACCCTGCGCCCCTCGCGTATCGCGGTGTGGCGCGCTAGGCGCACGGCGGCCTCAAGCTTTAAAACAACAGCGCGTTGCTGCGCTCGCATGATCAGCTGATGAAATGAGGGAACCGCTAGCGACATCAAAATCCCAAGGACCGCGAGAGTGACTAAGCACTCCAGCAGCGTAACGCCCCTGTTATTTCTTGAATCTGCCATGAGTTAAGACTGCACCGAATCGACTCAGGACGAAGAGCTCTTTGACCGCACCGGACGAATATCAACTGGCGGTGCACTCGCCTCCGAGTAAAGGTGACGCTTAAAGGCGGACTACAGTGCGCCGAGCTAGCTCACGTCGACGGTTGGTATCCGAAGCTCTTTTGGCAGCGAGAACGTGATGTTTTCGGGGCGGCCCTCGAGCGATTCGACACTGGCATGCCCTTGATTACGAAGCCAGGATACGACGCCTTCAACAAGGTGCTCAGGTGCAGAGGCTCCTGCGGTCACACCGACGTTATCATCTGAACGCATCCATTTCGGATCGATCATATCGGCAGACTCAATCAAGTAAGCGCTGGCGCCACAGCGCTCAGCAAGCTCCTTGAGCCTGTTGGAATTAGAACTATTGGGCGAACCCACCACAAGCACAACATTAGACTTTTCAGCGAGCGTACGCACCGCGTCCTGACGATTCTGAGTCGCGTAGCAAATATCGTCTTTACGAGGCCCCTGAATATTCGGAAAGCGAGCGCGAAGCGCCTCAATGACCTTGGCTGTGTCATCTACTGACAGGGTTGTCTGAGTCACAAAGGCCAGGTTATCAGGATCCCGAACGGCCAAATTAGCGACCTGCTCTTCGTCCTCCACCAAATACATTTTACCGCCCGTGGAGGTGTCGTACTGACCCATGGTGCCTTCAACTTCGGGATGCCCCTCATGACCAATCAAAATACATTCTCGTCCGGCGCGACTAAATGCGGTCACTTCGACATGGACTTTTGTCACTAACGGGCAGGTCGCATCGAAAACCTGTAAACCGCGATCGGCTGCTTCATCCTGTACTGCTTTTGATACGCCATGCGCACTGAAAATCACGATGGCGTCGTCAGGGACTTCATGCAGCTCCTCAACGAAGACAGCTCCTCGCTGACTTAAGTCATCGACCACCGTTTTGTTGTGGACCACTTCGTGTCGCACGTAGATCGGGCGACCAAAGACTTCGAGCGCACGGTCAACAATATCGATCGCACGATCAACACCGGCGCAAAAGCCGCGTGGGTTGGCAAGCATCACGGTCATCAGTGCAACTCCGCTGGTTCGACGCGGTCGATTTTCACCTCAAATTTGAGGGTGCGTCCCGCGAGTGGGTGGTTAAAATTAACACGGACTGTCTCTTCGTCAAAAAAATCGACAACACCAGGCAGCTCACCGCCCGCCGCATCCGCGAACGAGAACACCATACCCACTTCCAACTCGCTGTCATTGCTAAAGGTACGCCGAGGCATGTCCTGAAAGTTAGCGTCTTGAGGCTCACCAAAGCCCTGCTCGGGTTCAATCGTAAACGACGCCTGTTCGCCGGCTTTTAAGCCAAGGAGACACGATTCAAAACTGGGTAAAAGTGAGCCATCACCCATAACAAAACCAACGGGCGGACGGTCAAAGTTACTGTCCACGACCTCCCCGGTCTCCAACGTGATCGAAAAGTTCAAGGACACCTTGGTGTTTGATGAAATAGCTATCTCGTTCGTCATTCGCTCTTACTCGATTCGCCAGCAACACTGTCCCAAAGTAACAAGACAGCACCCAGGCAGATGGCCGCATCAGCAATATTAAAAGCGGGCCAATACCACGTTCCGTAATGCCAGGAAATGAAATCAACCACGTAGCCCAGACTGACGCGGTCAATTAAATTACCAAGGCCACCCCCCAAGATGAGTCCCAAAGCGACGCCCAAAACACGCTGCTGTGAAGACAGTCGCGTCAGCCAAACCGCGACAACGCTACTCACCACAAGGGCTATAACCGCTAAAAACCATCGTTGCCAACCACCCGCTGTTGCCAGAAAACTGAAAGCAGCACCCGAGTTGTGCGCCAGGGTCAGGTCAAACCACGACGTGATCTCGACGGGCACGCGGTATACCAGCTGCCGACTTGCCAGGTCTTTAGTGTACTGATCAAGACCGATGACAATACTCGCCAACGCGAATCCAGCCCATGGGTTACTGAATATTCGGAGGCTCATTGGGGCGCTGGCAACTCTCTGGTCGCTAGGCATAGTAGCGAATCTCACCCTCACCGACGATATTGGTCACGCAACGTCCGCAAAGTGTAGGGTGGTCGGCGAAAGTCCCAATATCAGCGCGACGATGCCAGCATCGCTCGCATTTCTCCGCAGTGCTCGCAGACACAACCACTTTTAAGCCTTCGACTTCACCCTCAAGGGCACCTTCAGGCGCCTCGTTCAGAGGTGCAAGATCAACCGCCGATGTGATCAAGACAAAGCGCAACTCATCCTCAAGGGACGCAAGCAGTGCCCGCAGTTCGCTCGAAGCGTAGAGTGTTACCGTGGCGTCGAGTGAACCTCGGATGTGTCCGGCGGCACGCTCGGCCTCCATGGCCTTGTTGACGTCTTGTCGTACCGCAAGACACAGCGACCAAAAGGCATCACCCATCTCCTCTCGGTCGTGAACGACGTCTAAGTCGTACCACTCACTTAAAAATACAGACTCCGTGCGCTCACCCGGTAGATTTTCCCAAATCTCCTCTGCAGTAAAACTGAGAATGGGGGCAATCCAGCGGCTTATCGCTTCGGCCAGGTGATAGAGCGCGGTTTGACAAGACCGCCGCGCCAGTGAATTCGTCTGTGTGGTGTACTGTCGATCCTTAATGACGTCCAGGTAAAATCCGCCGAGTTCGCCACTGCAGAAGTTATGAACCTTGTGATAAACGTGATGAAACTGATAGGTGTCGTAGGCCTCTAAAAGCTCAACCTGCAGGTCTCTTGCCTTACTCACGATCCACTGGTCCAGCGGCAAAAGCTGTGCACTGTCGACGAGGTCGCGCGCAGGCTCAAAGCCCGCCAAATTCGCCAGCAAAAACCGCGAGGTGTTTCGAATACGTCGATAGGTGTCCGCTGTCCGTTTGAAAATCTCATCGCTTGCGGCAATCTCATTGCGGTAGTCAGCTGACGAGACCCAAAGGCGCAAAATGTCAGCGCCCATGTCATTCATTGCTTTCTTGGCCGGTATGATATTACCGATCGACTTCGACATCTTGCGCCCGTCGCCGTCAACGGTAAAACCGTGGGTCAGCACTTGGCGATAAGGAGACTCATTAAACGCGCCTATGCCCGTAAGCAATGACGACTGGAACCACCCACGGTGCTGGTCGGAGCCCTCCAGGTAGAGGTCTGCTGGCGCCGATAAGCCCTCGCGCTCGCGGAGCACACAGGCATGAGTGACGCCCGAGTCGAACCATACGTCGAGGGTATCCACGACCTTTTCGTAGGCATCGGCCTCCTCGCCTATTAAATCCGCGACCTCTAAATCAAACCAAGCGTCGATCCCTTTCTTTTCAATGCGCTGCGCAACATCCTCAATAAGCTCAATTGTCCGAGGGTGCAGGGCGCCATCGACTTTATTGACTAACAGGGCAATGGGCACACCCCACGTTCTTTGCCGCGACACACACCAATCGGGGCGACCATCCAGCATTGCGTCTATACGCGCGCGACCCCATTCAGGAACCCAGTTCACGGTGTCTACAGCAGCCTGTGCTTGCGACAAGATCCCTTCTTTGTCCATTGACACAAACCACTGCGGCGTCGCGCGGAAAATGATGGGCGTTTTATGCCGCCAGCAATGCGGGTAGGAGTGAGTAAAGGGACGATGGCACAAGAGAATCTCACGCGCCGCGAGTGCTTCAACAATCTCGTCGTTGGCTTTAAATATGTGCTTTCCTTCAAACACGGGCGTGCCCGGCAAATAAACACCGTTGGCACCGACCGGGTTGTAAACCTCCAAGTCATACGCTTGACCAATCTGGAAGTCCTCTTGCCCGTGTGCAGGTGCTGTGTGAACACAGCCGGTGCCGGCGTCAGTTGTAACGTGATCACCCAGCATTAAGGGCACAGGGGTCGTAGAAAATGGCGGTATGACTTCCACACGATCAAGCTCAGCACCCTTAATACGCGCAAGCACTTTTGCCTCTTCCTCGCCAAACCGCACCGCACAATCATCCGCGAGGGCCTCAGCCACGAGAACACCACGCCCGGCGACGCGAATAAGAACATAGTCTAGATCGGGCGCAAGACTGACCCCACGGTTTGCCGCCAACGTCCACGGTGTTGTCGTCCAAATCGCTACTGACAGCTCTCCTGCGCCTTGCACACCCAGCAGGGCCGCAGCCGCAGTCTGGTTAGCAAACGGGAACGCCACATCAATCGCGGATGACACCTTGTCTTGATACTCCACCTCTGCTTCGGCAAGCGCCGAACCACAGTCAAGACACCAGTGAACTGGCTTAAACCCCTGCTTTAAATGCCCGTTGTCAATAATCTTGCCGAGGGTGCGAACAATATTTGCCTCAAACGAAAAGTCCATGGTGAGGTAAGGATTTTCCCAGTCACCGAGCACCCCCATCCGTTCAAAATCTTCGCGCTGATTACTGACTTGTTTCGCCGCGTAATCGCGACACTTTTGGCGAAACTCACTGGCCGAGACCTTGTGCCCGGGCTTGCCGACCTTTTTCTCAACATTCAGCTCAATCGGTAGGCCGTGACAGTCCCAGCCCGGTACATAGGGCGCGTCAAAACCTGACAAGGCCTTGGACTTCACAATGATGTCCTTGAGGATTTTATTAACCGCATGACCTACGTGAAGCTCACCGTTGGCGTAAGGAGGGCCGTCATGAAGGATAAACGTGGGCTTGCCCGCGCCGGCGTCGCGCATCTTCTGATAAAGCGACATCTCCCCCCACTGCTTTAGCCGTTGCGGCTCGCGCTGAGTCAGGTTGGCCTTCATCGGAAACCCAGTCTCGGGAAGATTTAAAGTGCTTTTATAGTCGCTCATTGTACGTCTGAATTCTCGAAATATTAGGCTGGATGGGCTCTGTGCCAAACTTGCGCGGCTTCTTGGTCCGACGCAATTGCGGCTTTGAGCGCATCCAGCGAATCAAATTTTTTCTCGTCACGGAGTTTCGTCATGAACTCCACTTCAAGGCGCTCCCCATAAATATCGCGAGCAAAGTCGAATAAATGCACTTCTAGGTTTGCGAGCATTCCATCGTTTACCGTAGGTCTCACACCGACATTGGCCACGCCCGGCGCATTTTTAAGACCGGCGCCCGACACTCGAACCGCGTAAACCCCGTGCAATGGCGACTTTACACGCTTCAGGGCAATATTGGCGGTTGGCGCTCCAATTTGGCGCCCCAACTGCTTGCCTTTGAGGACTTTTCCCGAAAGTTTAAACGGCCGCCCTAAAAGATGGGCCGCCTGTACAAAGTGAGCGTCTAAAAGTGCAGACCGAATGCGCGTGCTACTGACTCGCTCGCCATCGAGGTCAAATGTTGACGTTGGAACCACCTCGTACCCCAGCTCATCCGCCAGGCGCTGAGTAAAGGCAAAGTCCCCCGCCCGCTGTTTTCCAAACCGAAAATCATCGCCAAACGCAATGTAACGCGCACTTAATCCGTCGATAAAAATGCGTTCTACAAACTCTCGCGGGGACATCGCCCGCAATGCGTCGTTAAATTTAAGACACATTAAGTTGTCGATACCCAGGCTTTCAAGGGCTCGAAATTTCTCTCTAAAGGTCATGAGTCTCGGCGGCGCTTTGTCTGGAAACAAAAACTCACCCGGTAGCGGCTCAAAGGTAACAACCGTGGTCGAGAGTCCACGCAGGTCCGCCTCACGTTTCAAATGAGCTAAGACCTCTCGGTGCCCTCGGTGCACGCCATCAAACGAACCAATGGTTACTGCGCTGCCCGTCGGAGAGGATCCCGAAAAATTATGCTGTCCTCGAATGAGTTTCATGGTGCCTTGCGCAATCAGGTGACAGACGAAAGTATACAGAACCGGAGCCGGACTATCGCCTCTTTAGCGTCCACTGGGATCCTTAAGCGCTTTGAGTTTTAAACCAGAAACCGCCAATACAAGGACAAAGCTTGCAAGTCCTGCAGTCACAACCGTCGTCATACGAGCGACGCGCCAACCCACATCCGCTTCGAGCCACAGGGGATAATCCGGCGTCAGCGCACTGATAATAAGGCCCATGAGGGCGACAGCGGCAAGCATCCGAAGCACAAACTTAGGCGCCAAGATCTCAGCAAGCGACAAACCCTCGCGGCGAAGGCCCAAATACAAAAGTCCCGCATTAATCCATGCAGACACACTGGTTGCCAAAGCAAGTCCCACGTGGCCCATGTCGAAATACCACATCAGTGGAAACACAAAAACAACGTTCAGCACCATGTTACTGACCATCGCGATAATACCGATCTTCACCGGCGTCTTCATGTCTTGGCGCGCGTAGTAACCGGGCGCCAGAACTTTGATCAGCATGAAGCCGCCTAAGCCGAGGGTGTAGGCTCGTAAGCTTGCTGAGGCCATTAACACGTCGTCGTTTGTGAACGCCCCATACTGGAATAAGGTCGCCAATATGGGCTCTGCCAGGAGCCACAACGCAACGGTTGCTGGCACTGCGATGAGTAAGACATTTCGAGCTGCCCAGGCGAGGGTTCGCGCGAACGCATCTGATTCAGCACGTGTATTCAGCGCCGAAAGCGTGGGCAACATCACCGTGGCGATGGCAATGGCAAAGATACCCAAGGGCAGCTCGGTTAATCTGTCAGAGTAATAAAGCCACGCCACGCTGCCATCGGGCAGTAAACTGGCCAAAACAGTGTCAAACAACAAGTTGATCTGGCTGACTGAGACACCAAAGAGGGCGGGCACCATCAACGTCATTATTTTGCGAACACCCGGATCCTGCGTATCCCAAACGGGCCTTGGCGTCAGTTCGAGCGAATGCAATGCAGGCCACTGAAATAACAACTGAACCACACCGGCGAGCATGACCCCCATCGCCAAGCCAAGCGCCGGTTCAGGCATGGCCGGTGCCCAGACGAGGGCCGCAGTAATCAGCGATAGATTGAGCAACACCGGCGTGTAAGCAGGAACCGCAAAGCGTCCGTAAGTGTTTAAAATTGCACCGCAAAAACCCGTCAAACTGATTAACAGCAAATAGGGAAAGGTCCACACGATGAGGTCCGCTGTTAATGCAAGCTTCGCCGCGTCGCGGCTAAACCCTGGCGCAAATAAGAGCGCCACCCAGGGCGCCATAATCATGGCCAGGGAAGTCAAAAGCAGTAACGATCCACCAAGCACACCCGCCACTCGGTTAACAAGTGCTTTCACTTCGTCGTGGGAGCCTCGCTCGCGCACCTCCGTGAGTACAGGAACAAACGCCTGCGAGAAGGCGCCCTCGGCAAAGAGGCGTCTTAAAAAATTAGGGATCTTAAAAGCGACAAAGAACGCATCTGCATTCGGTGCAGCGCCCAGTAGATTGGCCAGTACAACGTCACGGCAAAGACCGAGCACTCTCGACAACGTCGTGCCCAAACTGACCACAAAACTGGCGCCTAACAGTCCACGCCGTTTACCGTCTGGCTCGCCCGCGACCTCCGTCACGTGACTAACCACTCCGCTCTCAAACCCTCGCCATGACGCGCTAGCCAATGTAAGGCGATGATTGTGAGGCCGTTATTGATCTTCCCCGCGTCTAACAATGAAATGGCCTCTGCTCGCGGTATCGAATGCACCAAAATATCTTCGTGTTCAGTGTCGAGGCCTCTCACCTCACCAACGGCCGCAGAGGTCACGCGCCCAAGAAACAACCGAATTTGCTCAGAACACGCGCCGGGGCTTGGGTAATAAGAGACCACCGGGAGAAGTGCATCCATGGTACATCCAGCCTCCTCCAGCGCTTCACGGTGCGCCACCGCGTCGTCAGACTCACCCGGCTCGACAATTCCAGCCACCGCTTCGAGCATCCAAGGTGATTCATCTTCTCGAATAGCACCGGGCCTAAACTGTTCAATTAAAATGACGTGGTCGCGCTCGACATCCCACGGCAAGACCGCCACAGCGTCGCCGCGCTCAAACATTTCACGACGAATACCCTCGGTCCAACTGCCGTCAAAACGACGATGCTTAAGCGTCATCGCGTCCATTCGGAAGTACCCCTGAAACAGTGTCTCGCGACGTGTCACCTCGACGTCGCGAGCGCCGTAAACCAGGGCGACGTCGCTCAAAACCGCCGCTCCGTGCTCCAGCTCACCGGACTTGAGTAGTCGTCCACCTGATCTGCCACACCCAGAATCAAGGCAAATAGCGCCATTCGCACGAGGACGCCGTTGTCAGACTGCCGAAAGATCGCAAGATTAGGGTCGTCATTGAGGTCGACGTCAAGTTCTTGTGCGCCCTCTCTGGAGTCACGCGGTAACGGGTGCATGATGACCGTGTTCGGCTCACAAAATGCAGTGTAAATACTTTGATTGAGACGAAAGCGTCCGCGATAAAGGTCGGCATCCGCCTGAGACTCAAACCGCTCTTCCTGAATGCGCGTTGAGTAAACAATATCAACATTGGCAATACCGGCTTCAAGCTGATCGGTTTGAACCACCTCTATACCGTTAGCGCGCATCTCATCGACCAACTCGCCTGGCATTTTTAGCTCCGAAGGCGCCACCAAACTGACACTGACATTGTTAAATCGCGTCAATAGTCTTGAGAGTGAATGCACGGTGCGACCAAATCGAAGGTCTCCGACCATTGCGATTCTGAGCCCGTCGATACCGCGTTGGCGATCGGCAAGCTCGCTGCGAATCGTGTAGAGGTCGAGTAGCGCTTGGCTGGGGTGCTCGTTTGTGCCGTCACCCCCATTGATCACGGGCACGCGACTTGCGCTGGCGAACTCACGCACAGATCCTGCTGTGGGGTGGCGCATAACAATGGCGTCAGAGTAGCCACTGAGCACTCGGGCGGTGTCGTAAAGCGACTCACCTTTTGCAATCGCCGTGCTCTCAAAGCCCGTTGTCTCACGGACATGCCCACCTAAAAGGTTAAACGCGCTACCAAAACTGATTCGCGTGCGGGTTGAGGGTTCGAAAAACATGGACCCCAAGATCGCGCCCTCAAGTACGCTTGTCTTGCGTTCCCGACGCGCATACGGACGCATGCGGTCCGCAACCTCGAAAATTCGATCGACCTCTGCGCGATCAAACTGACTGATTCCTAATATGTGGTGCCCAGCGAATTTCACAGCGCTCTTTTCTCCCTGCACGCGACGTCGCGCACTTGCGCCCCTAGTTTAAACAGAAGCGGTGCTGACATCTAAAATTTCCCACTGCTCTGATACCCAGCGCTGTAAATCCTTGAGCGCAACGGCCTGCTTCTCGTTCAGGCCGTCTCGAGACAGCTCCTCCAAAAGCACTTTTTGGAACATCTCAAGGTTCAAGTGGCTGCTGTTTAGCCACTGTTCTCGGCAGTGGTCACGCCACTGCTTGCGTTCCGACTCGGTCAAAATATCAGGCCAATTGCGTGCACGATAGCGAAACAAAAGCTCAGGTAAGCGCGGGTCGCTAAACCCAAACCGGCGATCTCTCAGTTCAGCAGGTGAGCAATCCCTGACCTCTTGAATAAGCCGTCGATCTGCACCGGGAACAAAAGCACCGTAAAGCGCGGTATCGGGATTGCTCTCTGTTTTTTTGGTGTTGTCGCGGTAGACGTCCTGAAGGTGTTGCGTAAATTCACCCGGATGACGGGCCTTGGCTTCTCGAAGCTCGTTCAAATGCTGCCTGAGAACCTGACCGCTCAAACCCAACCGCTTGGCGCACTCGGGCGTCACCTGACTCATGGGTAACAGGACCGGCGCTTTATTCACCTTGATCGTCATGAGCCCCGGGCGCTCCTCTGGCGACGCCAACTCATGGGACTTGGCAAATAAACGCGTCCGAATAAGCTCGGGGGGCATTGTTAGAAACTCAGGTTTACGCGATAAATCGGCACAGATAACATCAGACTTAAATTCAGGGTGGATCGCTAAAGGGACAACCACACCGAGGCAACCACGATCCGTTCCCATAAGCCCTGAAACGTGAACTAAAGGCGTTAGCTTAAGTGTGTCGATCATCGATTCGACGCGCGTCTTAAACCGATTTGCCAGTAGTAGATCGAACAACACCTCATCGCTTTGTCGCAAGGCACGCGCTAATTGAAGCGTCGCGGTCACATCGGACATGGCGTCGTGTGCAGCACCGTGTTCGAGTCCATTCGCAGCAGTAAGGTCCTCAAGCTTAAAACTGGGGGCCCCATCAGACCGTTTTGGCCAGTTAAGGCTGTCGGGGCGCAGTGCGTAAAAGCAACGGACCACATCGATTAGGTCCCACCGACTGTTGCCGCGGCTATACTCGCGTGCGTACGGGTCAAAAAAATTACGCCACAGCGTAAACCGTGTCACTTCGTCGTCGAACCGCAGTGAGTTATAACCCACACCGCAGGTTCCGGGCTGCGACAGCTCATCGTGGATACGGGTAATAAAGCCCTGTTCAGTCGCGCCTTTCTCTTGTGCTTCAAACGGCGAAATGCCCGTGACTCGAACCGCCACAGGGTGCGGCAGCACATCGACTGCCGGCTTTGCGTAGACGGTCAGCGGCTCTCCAACAACGTTTAAATCAAGTGTTGTCCGTACACCGGCAAATTGCCAAGGTCGGTCATTTGAAGGGGACGCACCCGACGTTTCGTAGTCGTGCCAGTAAAGTGTTTCTAACGCCACGCTCCGCTCCTCGCGACGCTTGCGCTAAAAACGCCGTTAGAACAACTCAATCGCTTGCTCTTCAATCGCAGCCTTCCACACTTTGGGTCCTGTAATGTGGACTGACGTTCCCTCGGCATCCACCGCGACGCTGACCGGCATATCCTTGACCGTAAATGCGTAAATGGCCTCCATCCCTAACTCTTCAAAGGCGACGACACGTGCAGCGGTAATGGCTTTGGACACCAAGTAAGCCGCACCACCGACTGCCATCAAGTAAACCGCCTGATGCTTGCGAATCGCTTCAATCGCCACTGGGCCTCGCTCTGCCTTTCCGATCATGCCTAACAGCCCGGTGCGCTCTAGAATGGTGTCGGTGAATTTATCCATGCGCGTTGACGTTGTCGGACCCGCAGGACCAACCACCTCGTCTCGAACAGGATCCACAGGACCTACGTAGTAAATGAACTTTCCGCGCAAATCGACCGGGAGTGGTTCATCGTTGGCAATCATTTGAGTCATGCGCTTGTGCGCAGCGTCGCGGCCGGTATACATCGTTCCCGACAGCAACAACGTGTCACCCGGCTGCCAGGTCACCGTTTCCTCGCGTGTCACCGTATCCAAATTCACCCGTCGGACTGACTCCCCCGGCTCCCAGGTGACATCGGGCCATGCGTCAAGATCAGGTGCCTCTTGAAATACCGGCCCATTACCCGTCAACTCAAAATGCGCGTGTCGTGTCGCCGCACAATTGGGGATCATCGCGACAGGAAGTGATGCTGCATGAGTGGGGTAATCCATGATTTTGACGTCGAGCACTGTGGTCAAGCCGCCCAAACCTTGTGCACCAATCCCCAGTTTATTGACCGCATCCATAATTTCTAAACGTAATTCTTCGGCACGGTTCGAAGCGCCTCGATCGCGAAGCTCATGAATATCAACCGGGTCCATGAGCGACTCTTTCGCCATCACCATCGCTTTCTCAGCGGTGCCCCCAATGCCAATACCCAGCATGCCGGGTGGACACCAGCCCGCGCCCATGGTGGGGATCGTCTTCACCACCCAGTCAACGATGCTGTCTGAAGGATTCAACATAGCAAGCTTGGACTTATTCTCCGAACCTCCGCCCTTGGCAGCAACGCGAAAATCGACCGTATCCCCTGCGACCAAGCGGGTGTGTATAACGGCGGGCGTATTATCCTTAGTGTTCCTGCGCAGACCGGCTGGATCCTCCAAGATTGAGGCACGAAGTTTGTTGTCAGGGTGCAAATAGGCGCGTCGCACCCCTTCATTAATCAGCGTTTCCAGCGTTTGAGAGGTCTCCCAACGAACGTCCATTCCCACGTCCACAAAGATTGTGACGATCCCCGTGTCCTGGCAAATCGGGCGCTTACCCATGGCACACATGCGACTGTTAATCAAAATTTGAGCCAAGGCGTCTTTCGCTGCCTGGCTTTGCTCCATCTCGTAGGCGCGATTTACTGCTTGAACAAAATCGGTGGGATGGTAGTAAGAAATAAATTGAAGTGCATCCGCAACGCTTTCAACAATATCGCGGTCTTTAATTACCGTCATGAGACACCTCCAGCACCCTCTTTATTGAACATTTGGCAGCACCGGCGCGGGCGCCTCAGCAAGCGCGTCAACACTCGCTGATAAACGTCGGATATCTGTTCTGAGCTGATCTACGTTGGCATTAACTTGCTTTCGAAAGCCGTTGATGGAGGCGACCCATTCCTCGTTCGCACCCACTCTATTGGCCAGCGATGCGCGCTCAAGGTTGGCACGGTTAACGTCGTCGGCCAATCTCTCCACGTCGTTCTGTATTTGCCGAGCAGACCCTGCTAATCGCTCGATATCCTGAGATAACGTTTGCAGCGCTTTAAGGTCAGCCCTCAGCGCTTCCAGTGTCTTAGTCTGCCGAAAACCGTTGTCTTTCAACGTTTGGATTGTGGTGGCGGCGGCTCTATCGGCCTTTTCCAAGTCAGTGACTTTTCGGTTCGCTGCCCTGCGTGCATCCCAGAGCTTCCTCACTTCACTGTCCAACAAGTTCAGTTGCGCACCCATAGCCGCCGCTGACTTCGTTACCGTCTCATCAGTATCAGTGAGTAAGTTCTCCAAGCTCTGAACCTGTTTTCCGGTTCTGGACTGATCACTCGTCAGCTCAGCAATCAGCTGGTAACTAAACCACGCGTACCCCGATAGTCCACACACAGCGATGAACGACAAGGTCAAAAAGAACTTACTCGCGCTGCCCATACCCGCTCCCTCGCGAGCTCGGCCAGGAATCGCGTTACGCGGCGCGCTGTCCACGGCTTCGTCGCGGCGCGCTGCGAATGATGGAATTTCAGTTAAGTCATCGCCGGACATGTGAGCCCTCCCCCTGTACACCCAAAGTATACCTTGCTTAGCACGAACCCGTGGGCCCTATTGAGGCAAAAAAAAAGGCGGCCATAGCCGCCCTCTTCATGCAATTGCCGTTAGACGTAGTGAAGCAGCGCCCAAACAACGACCGTCAGCAGCAAGGACATGTGGATCACGCCCTTCACCGAAGCCATCGGTCCCTGCTTTCCAAAGATTGCGTTGATTTCAAGCAATACAATGAGGCCCAGAGCCAGCATCAAGCCGGTCGATGTCCCACCCAATACGGCCGTGAGGTGCTTAGACCCCAACATACCGAGCAACATTGGACCCGAGAACAAGGTGTTGGTTCGACTCGCCAGACCTGCTTTCGCAGCGTTTGAGGGGCCGTCGCCTTCTTTCATACCCAACACTACCTGCTGTGCTGGCCAAATGATCAGCCACACGTTGAGGAACATAAACGTGCCTGCCGTTGCACCGACCCAGATGGCCGCCTGGCTCATGTTGGTAAAGGCACCGAGCTTGTGGAACAAATAAAGGCCGGTGATGAAGGTGAACATTGCTCCCCAACGGAACCACCACAGTGCGCGTGGCGCGAGCTTTGCCATGGCGTCTTTCTTTGCCTCGGCCTCAGCTTCTTTGAAGTACTCGGTTTGTACAAAGTTGAAGTAGTACAGCATGCCGATCCATGTAATGCCCGCAAGCACGTGCACGTACCGGAAGATGAAACCAATCGCGTATTCCATTTATCTTTCCCCTTATGAAAAATAGCGTCTACGACGCCCTACCCACCCGCAGTATATCGCCGCCCCACAAAAAAAGAACCCGGCACGTGGCCGGGTTCTTAATTTACCTGAGCGCGAGCACTACATCATGCCGCCCATACCGCCCATGCCGCCCATATCCGGCATTGCAGGCGCACCGCCATCGTCCTTCGGCGACTCAGCGATCATCACTTCAGTCGTGATCATCAGGCCAGCAACCGAGCCTGCTGCTTGCAGTGCAGTGCGGGTCACTTTCGCGGGATCAAGAATACCCATGGCGATCATGTCACCGTATTCTCCAGTCGCCGCGTTGTAACCAAAGTTACCTTCACCCTGACGGACCTTGTCCAAAACGACCGAGGCTTCGTCTCCAGCGTTGCCCACAATCTGACGCAGAGGACCTTCCATCGCACGCAGCGCAGCTGCGATGCCCGTATTCTGGTCTTCATTGTCACCTGTCAGGCCCTGAACAGCAGCAATCGCTCTGATCAACGCAACACCGCCGCCAGCAACAACACCCTCTTCAACCGCGGCTCGAGTGGCATGAAGTGCATCTTCCACTCGCGCTTTCTTCTCTTTCATCTCGATCTCTGTCGCAGCACCGACCTTGATCACTGCCACACCGCCGGCGAGCTTTGCAACGCGCTCTTGCAGCTTTTCACGATCGTAATCTGATGACGTGTTTTCGATCTGAACTCGGATTTCACTCACACGACCTTGAATCGTGTCAGCATCACCCGCACCGTCGACCAGCGTGGTGTTGTCCTTGTCCATTGTGATGCGCTTTGCGTTACCCAGGTGCTCAAGACTGGTGTTTTCAAGATCAAGACCCACTTCTTCCGAGATCACTGTCCCGCCGGTCAAGATCGCAATGTCTTGCAGCATCGCCTTGCGACGATCGCCAAAGCCAGGCGCCTTACACGCTGACACTTTTACGATTCCGCGCATGTTATTCACAACCAAAGTTGCCAGCGCTTCACCTTCGACGTCCTCTGCGATGATGACGAGAGGACGAGACGCTTTTGCCACTTGCTCAAGCACGGGCAGCAACTCTCGAATGTTCGAAATCTTCTTGTCGACGAGCAACACAAAAGGCTCTTCAACTTCAGCGGACATGTTGTCTTGGTTGTTGATGAAGTAGGGTGAAAGGTAGCCACGATCAAACTGCATGCCTTCAACCACGTCGAGTTCGTTCTCAAGACCTGAGCCTTCCTCAACGGTAATGACACCCTCTTTACCGACTTTCTCCATCGCTTCGGCGATGATTTCACCGACCGATGTATCGCTGTTTGCCGAGATTGTGCCGACTTGCGCGATTGCTTTGTTGTCCTCACAAGGAGAGGCCATACCGGATACCGCCTCAACTGCTGCAATAACTGCTTTGTCGATACCGCGCTTCAGGTCCATCGGGTTCATGCCTGCCGCTACAGATTTGAGGCCTTCGTTTACGATCGATTGGGCAAGTACTGTGGCCGTCGTTGTTCCGTCACCGGCAACATCAGACGCCTGTGAAGCGACTTCCTTCACCATCTGAGCACCCATGTTCTCAAACCGGTCTGCCAGTTCAATTTCCTTTGCGACCGACACACCATCTTTGGTCACTGTCGGAGCACCGAATGACTTTTCCAGGACGACGTTACGGCCCTTTGGACCCAGTGTTGCCTTTACCGCGTCTGCCAGTGTGTTAACACCAACCAGCATGCGCTGACGAGCGGAGTCGCCAAAAAATACGTCTTTAGCTGCCATGTATAAATTCCTTTACTTAGGTTGGACTTTAGTAATTAGTCGATAACTGCGTAGATTTCGCCTTCGCTCATTAAGATAAGCTCTTCACCGTCTATTTCGATGGTGTTGCTACCCGCGTATTGGCCAAAAACAATGTTATCGCCGACTTGAACGGTTAAAGGGCGTTGCTCGCCATTATCAAGCACCTTGCCAGCGCCAACCGCAATAATTTCGCCTTGATTAGGCTTCTCTTTTGCCGAGCCTGGAAGGACGATACCGCCAGCCGAGGTCTCTTCTTCTTCCTTACGACGAACGACAACTCTGTCGTACAACGGACGAATATTCATGAGTTTCAGTCTCCAAAATGACAATTTCTTTTAGTCCCCACTTGGGGCTGAAGGAATAATGGGGGCTCAAATCACAATTTCAAGCTTTTTTTAGCACTCAAGAGCTGAGAGTGCTAATTCTGCTCAAATAAATCGAAATCGACCGTATTTATTCGTCGTCGAGGCGAGAAAAATCACCCTCTAGCGTAATCGGCCCCCGATCATCGGCCTGAGACGACTTACCGTGTGGGATGTCACGGGGCTCTGCGCCCGCTGACGGTTTTGCCTGAGCGGAGGCACTGCCCCCAAGAAGCGCTCGAAGCGCGGCGCGGAAAAAAACATACAGCGCAAGTACGTCGGAAATAACGCCCGGAATCATGAGCAAGACCGCGCCGAATGCCACACTTATTTCTCCGGCAAATAACTGCCCGCGAATCGCTGACGCCGACGTAAAGCGCCCTGCAGTCATCAGCGCCGAACGACCGGCCCATTGAAGAAGCCAATAGCCAACGACAATCATGGACACAATGTAGCCCATGGTCGCCAGTGCGCCCGCGCGAGCACTCACCTCAAGGAGTGTCCAGAACTCTAAAAATGGGAAGGCTATTAGCAGTAACGGCATGCGTTGTGTCCTCGCCAAGTCGTCTGGGCTTAGTGTACGTCACTGCGCCACATCACGATACGCTGATCTCAGTACGTGAACTTGCCGCCTATAGTTTCAGCGCGGACAAACGATGCAGTCCATGAGGGCTGCCGTCGGGATTGAGCGAGAGATACAGACCGTCTGCGCGCAATATTAGCGAGGCGCACTCCCATTCGCGCTGAGACGCTGCCGAAATCATCACGCAGCGCTGATCGTTCCGCGCCATCCATTGCCCGAGTACCGTATTTACAACGCGATTCTCAACCGTCTCGGAGACTCGCCACCAACGCGTTTCAAAATATCCATCGGCGTACCATCGCGTCTCTGCTGCGATACCGGCCTGATCTTGTACGCGACCCTCATCCAGTACATTTGAAAAGGCAGCAATGATTTCTGCGGTCGACAGGGCTGTTCGATTCGCGACCTGAGCTTGATGTAACGTCGCCGGGCCAGCGTGCTCATCCGCTTTGCTCTGAGGGGATACCAGCAACACGCAAAGCAAGACGGGGCTTAGTACGCGCACCAAAAAAATGCCTTGGATGAGGCGATTAAGGCGACGCTTCACGGTCTCTGAATCGCTCAAGAGTCCCTCTGTCCTCGTTATCAGGCGCAACAGGTTCATCGGGACCATGGTCGGCACCCCAGGGGGCCACCCACAACAGCAGGAGCATTCCCGGTACCGCCGCGATCATGCACAGTAGATAAAATTCCACCCAACCCAGACTTTCAACTAAGAATCCTGTGGATGCATTGGCCATCGATCGAGGCAGTGCGGCCAGCGCGGTGAAGAGCGCAATCTGAGTGGCCGCGAATGTACGACTTGACTCTCGTGCCATGTAGGCGACAAAAGCCGCCGTGCCCAGCCCAACGCCCAGGTACTCAAAACTGATCACAGCTGCGAGCAGCCAGATGACTGGCCCCGTTGCGGCGAGTATTGCAAAACCGCCAATACTCAGGAGCTGCACGGTACCGAACAGCCACAAGGCTTTGTTGATACTCACCCGTAACATGATCGCACCACCGATCATGGCACCAACGATACTGCTCCAGAGACCCGCGTTTTTGGCCCAGACACCGATCTCCGTCTTGGTAAAACCCAGGTCCAGGTAAAACGGTGACGACAAGGCGGTCGCCATGTTGTCCCCCAGCTTGTAGAGCACCATGAATGACATGGCCAGAAGCACGCCGGTCCAGCCGCGACGCTCAACGTAGTCAGCAAACGGCGTGACAACTACCGAGTAGATATTTTTGTGCGCAACCGGCGTTCGACTTGGCTCTTTAATCGACAGCGAGAGCGCAACACCGATGCTCATGAACCCAGCCGTAATCCAAAACACCAAGTGCCAAGGCAAAGAGTCTGCAAGCACAATCGCAAGCGATCCGGGAATGAGGCTTGAGATTCGGTAGGCCTGCACGTGCACCGAATTACCCAAACCAAGCTCGTCGTCGGAGAGTAGCTCTCGGCGGTACGCATCGATCGCAACGTCTTGCGAGGCGCTGAACACTGCAATGACTGTCGCCATGACGGCGACCAAACTTAGGTTCGTCACCGGGTCAACAGTGCCTATGAAGCCGATGGTCACAATCAAACCGAGCTGGGTAAACAACATCCAGCCTCTACGCAGACCTAAGGGCAGCTCAAAGCGATCGATCAGTGGCGCCCAAATCACCTTCCAGGAATACGGCAAACCGACGAGGGCAAAAAGCCCAATCTCTGCCAGAGAAACACCATTGTCACGAAGCCATAGGGGTACCAACTGATATAAGAGATACAGCGGCATGCCCGACGCAAGACCAGTAAACACACATATCAACATGCGTTTTCCTAGCATTTGCTGCCAAAAGGAAGGTGTGGTCGTAGTCATGCAACCTATATCAAACAGTGGCCATCATCGGGTGACTGTACCCATAAAACAAAAGCCCCGCGAGGGCGGGGCTTGTTGACTTAAGCGGGGAACTGATAATCCGCGAACATTTCCCGAAGCTTCATTTTTTGAATCTTTCCTGTCGCGGTATGGGGCATTTCATCGATGAATTGAACGTCGTCAGGCATCCACCACTTCGCTATCTTGCCGTCGAGGTAGCCCTTAAGCTCGTCCGGGGGCACATCATCCTCGCCGCTCTTAACAATGATGAGCAGTGGTCGCTCACCCCACTTAGGATGGTTTCGACCAATGACAGCCGCCTCGGCCACCTGGGGGTGACCCGTCGCACAGTTTTCGATTTCAATAGACGAGATCCATTCACCACCCGACTTGATCACGTCTTTCGTGCGGTCAGTAATCGACACATTGCCCCTTGAATCGATAGTGGCAACATCACCGGTTTCAAACCAACCGTCTTCTTCGTGAGCCGAGCTGCCATCGAGCTTGAAATAACTCGAGCAAATCCAAGGCCCGCGCACTTTAAGCGCACCGAAGGCGACACCGTCCCAAGGGAGTTCCTCATTGTCGTCGTCAGTAATCTTGACGTCGACGCCAAAAATAGGCTGACCCACGTTCGTTCGCATCTTGGCAAACGTCTCCGCGTCATACTGATGGCGACGGGCACCGGATGAGTTAGAGGTGCCCAATGGGCTCATCTCAGTCATACCCCAAGCGTGACGGGTATCCACGCCATAGGTATCAAACTCTTCCATCACCGAGAGAGGACAGGCAGATCCTCCGACAATAATGCGCTGCAACGTGTCTACTCGCAGCCCGCTCTCACGCAAGTGTGCCAAGAGGTTTAACCATACCGTGGGTACGCCCGCAGACATGGTGACACCCTCTTCATTGATCAGCGCAGCCAATGTCGGACCGTCACCCATTTTATTGCCCGGCATCACCATTTTAGCGCCGGCAACAGGACAGCCATACGGGTTGCCCCAGGCATTAACGTGGAACATCGGTACGATGGGCAACACGACGTCCGACCCTGAGATACCCAGAGAGTCTGGCATCATCGTCGCGAAGGTGTGCAGTACAGTCGAACGATGGCTATAAAGCACGCCTTTGGGGTTGCCCGTCGTGCCCGAGGTATAGCACAGCGCGCAGGCCTGATTCTCATCGATTGCAGGCCACTCGTAGCGGTCGGACTGGGCGGTGACAAGCGTCTCGTAGCAGAGGACATTGGCGAGCGATGTTTCAGGCATGTGCTCAGCGGTCGTCATGACCACCCAACCTTTGACGCCCGTGCATTGATCCGCCACTTGCTCTACCAGCGGCCAAAAGTCGGGGTCCAAAAAGACGTACTGATCTTCGGCGTGATTGATAATGTAAACAATCTGCTCGGGGAATAATCGCGGATTAATGGTGTGGCACACATACCCAGCGCACGCCGAGGCGTAGTACGTCTCAAAGTGCCGATAGTCGTTCCACGCAAGCGTGGCAATACGGTCGCTGCGAGACAAACCCCACGCGTCCATCGCGTTGGCCAACTGACGAACCCGCGCGAACGAGTCCGCGTAGGTGTAACGGTGGCGTGGGTTATCCCGCGTAATTGAGACAATCTCTTGCGCACCATGAACACGCTCAGCGTGTTCCATGATCGAAGTGATCGTTAAGGGGACGTCCATCATCAAGCCTTGCATGAATTACCTCTCTATTTGACTGTTATCGTTATATTTTTATATCGAAGATCTAGGTTTTTGACCATAGCCCCGCGCCATGACTCGCTTGCCCCTCAACCTCCAGCTTTAGCAAGTGCGCCAGCAGCGACAGCTGCGCCCAGCGGTGCATCGCCTCTGGAACGTCATCGTATACAGATACCACAAGGGTTTCGAGTGCGACTGGTCCACTGCGTTTTAAATTTGCCACGACCTTTGCTTCGCGCATAAGCCGGTGGCGAACCAGCTTTTCAACTTCGTCGCGACATCCGGGAATGACCTCGCCGTGACCGGGCGCAATGGCCTTTACGTCGTAATCGAGCAGTCGCCGAAGCGAGTCAATATAAGCCTTCATATTGCCACCCGGGGGCACAATAACCACGGTAGACCCATTCATAATGTGATCGCCGGCAAAAACCATGCCTTCTTCTTCCAAGAGAAAACAGTAGTGGTTATCAACGTGCCCTGGCGTATGAATCGCCCTTATCGACCAATCCGACCCCTTAAAGACAGCGTCTTGCGACAGTGCCACCTGCGGCTGAAAGGTCAGGTCTTGGTGCTGATCGTCAGCCGTGATAGCGCCGATCATAGGGACGCCTAACGCCTGAGCTATGGGCGCCGCCGCGGGTGAGTGATCCGGATGCGTATGCGTGCACAAAATGTGACTAATACGTCCCTCAGCAACCTTCAGAATATGATCGATGTGCTCGTCGATAGCAGGTCCGGGATCGATCAGTGCCAGATCGTCTGTCCCCACCAAGTACGTGTTCGTCCCAGGTCCCGTCATGGCGCTGGGGTTAGGTGCTACCAAACGTTGAATCAACGGCGATAATTGTACGGCCTGATCATACGCCTGCATATCAACTCACCAACTGGGCAATCGTGACTGCGGGGTCGACATCGGCGTCGTAATCAACACCGTCAACCTCAAAGCCAAAGAGCTGAAGAAATTCTTCTCGGTAGCCCGAAAAATCGGACAAGTCGCTCAAATTCTCGGTATTTATTTGGTCCCACAGCCCAGCAACCTCGGCCTGCACATCGGGAAGGAGTTCAAGGTCATCAACGCGCAGCCGTCCCTCATCATCCAGCGGTTTATCGCCGTAAATGGCCTCGCGAAACAGACGGTTAATCTGCTCAATACAGCCTTCGTGTGAACCTCGCGCCTTCATGACCTTAAAGAGAATAGCGAGGTAAATTGGCATCGCTGGAATTGCGGCAGACGCCTGAGTCACCACGGCCTTTAAGACTGAGACCCGGGCGTCACCGCCTTTGGCCGCAAGTCGCTCGCGAATCGCTACAACACGTTTATCAAGATCCTTCTTCGCGGCACCAATCGTCCCGTGCCAATAGATGTCCCATGTAATCTTATCGCCAATGTAGGTGTACGCCGTTGTCTTTGCGCCATCGGCGAGCACGCCTGCATCATCAAGCGCTTCTATCCACATCTGCCAGTCTTCGCCGCCCATAACGGCAACGGTATTATCAATCTCATCCTGCGACGCCGGCTCCAAATGAAATTCCTGAATCGTGCCTTTATCGGTATTGATGCCCTTCTGTACCGCAGGCGAGCCAATGGGCTTCAAGGTCGAGACATGCACGTCGCCTGTCACTGGGTGTGTTCTTCGCGGCGCCGCCAAGCTGTAGACCACCAGATCGATTTGACCCAGGTCCTCCTTAATCAAATTGATCACCCTGTCCTTCATTTCGGCGGCAAACGCGTCCCCGTTAATACTCTTCGCATAGAGGTCCGCGTCTTCCGCGTAACGATGAAACGCCGCCGAGTTGTACCAGCCCGCGGTGCCTGGCTTGCGCTCATTGCCTTCTTTTTCAAAGAACACGCCGATGGTGGACGCCCCAGAACCAAACGCTGCGGTAATTCGCGATGCCAAACCGTATCCGGTGGAGGCGCCTAGGACGAGCACTCGCTTCGGGCCGTCAACGATATCGCCGCCGGGCTTTACGTGCTCGATCTGGCGACGGACATTTTCATCGCAACCCTGGGGATGCGTTGTCGTGCATAAAAAACCACGGACTTTCGGCTTAATTACCATCGATCACACTCTCGCTCGAATTATTCGTGCAGAAGTCTAGCATGTGAGTCAGGTTTCGTTAGAGACTGAGCGCGCGATTTGATGTCGCCAAACCAATAACAACACTGGAGATCAAACATGGAATCAGTAAATCCAATTCTGGGGGCCGCTGCTGTACTGGGCCTTTGGTCCGTCCTGATGTTTTTTATTTACGCCGTCCGCCTAGTGAGCACAGGTGCGAAGGTCGGCGATTTGCCGGCCGGTTTTAGAGGTCCGGACGCCGATTCGGAAACACCCGACACAGTAAAGTGGACACGTCATAACTACGAACACCTCATGGAGCAACCCACCCTTTTTTACGCAATGGTGATTATTCTCGCAGTCGTGGGCGATACCTCTGCAGCGTCGTACTACGCCGCGTGGATCTACACGGGTGCGCGTATCTTGCACAGCGTATGGCAAATGCAGGTCAATACGATTCCTGTGCGGTTCATGCTCTTCGCAATCTCAACCTTGGCGCTACTTATGCTCTGTGTTCACGCCGTCATGTTCACGCTGCAGCTCTGATAAACGGGGGACTGGATTGCGCGAGAGGGTCCCCAGGCCATCCCTATGCCTGCTATGAGACAACCCAACATTGCCGCCATTGAGGCGGGGGGCACTAAGTTCGTTGTTGCGGTGGGTCGTGATATTGCCAACAGCACTCGCCACAGTATTCCCACAACAAGTCCCATCGAGACGCTGTCTCGGGTTGCACGCATTATTAACGACGGGTTATCAGGCGACCCTCTGAAGGCCATGGGCGTCGCGAGTTTCGGCCCTTTGTGCATCGACTCTGCCGACCCTCATTATGGTGTTATCGGTGCAACGCCAAAGTCGGGTTGGCAGGGTTTCAACTTGAAAACCCACCTCCAGACCTTATTGGGATGTCCAATCGCGTTCGACACCGATGTGAACAGTGCGGCCTGTGCGGAAGCTCGATGGGCTCTGGATGAGCCCATCGAGCACCTCGCCTACGTCACAGTGGGAACAGGTATTGGTGTCGGCATTATTCAAAATGGCCAGCTCGCCAACGGGGCGGCGCATCCTGAGATTGGCCATAGTAAAGTCGTACGATCACCGCAAGACACCACGTTTCCCGGCGCTTGTACGTTTCATCGCGATTGTCTGGAAGGCTTAGCCTCAGGGCAGGCCATTATGAAACGATGGAATTGTAAGCTCACCGACCTCCCGCCGACGCATGAGGGCCTCGCCCTTGAGGCGTTCTATTTAGGCCAGCTTGCGGCAAATTTAATCCTGCATCATCAACCTAAAGTCATCATTTTTGGTGGTGGCGTGACAGAAACGCCACACTTGTTGACCCAAACGCGGCGCGCATGTCGAGAAGCGCTGGGCGGGTATTTACCCGACCTTGACAGCGCGTGCGCTATGGAAAAAATCATTCAACCACCGCGACTCGGAACCGATTCGGGGATTGTGGGCGCCTTCATGCTGGGCCAGCAGCTATTCATCACGGCTCAAGACGCGTAATAAAATTACAAAAAACGCCGTTATAAGTGTTTTTAATCGCCAAATACGTATTTTTATTACATACTGAGTGTTGTTTAAATCCAGGGCCATTACCGCTATGCACGCCGAAATTTTGCGAGTCACACACGCTATTACAGAGCGGAGCAAGGACTTGCGTGATGATTATTTAAATGACGTAGATTCTATGCGGACTGGCGCTCCCGACCGCAAGCAATTGAGCTGCGGCAACCTGGCTCACGGCATGGCGGCGTGTTCAAGCGACGACAAATCGGTCATTAAGCTCATGGACGCGGCAAATATCGGCATCGTGACCGCCTATAACGATATGTTATCCGCGCATGCGCCTTACGAGACCTACCCTGCACGCATTAAAGAGGCGGCTCGAAAACTCGGTAGCACAGCTCAAATTGCCGGGGGCGTTCCCGCGATGTGCGACGGTGTCACACAAGGCCAGCCAGGCATGGAGCTCAGCCTCTTTAGCCGCGACGTGATTGCACAGGCAACTGCCGTGTCACTGTCACACCAAATGTTCGATGCCGCGTTGCTGCTCGGCGTCTGCGACAAAATTATCCCAGGGCTCTTAATCGGCGCCCTGCAGTTTGGGCATCTGCCCGTCATGACCGTCCCTGCGGGGCCCATGACATCAGGCCTTCCAAACAAGGAAAAAATTCGCATTCGCCAGCTGTTTGCCGAGGGTAAGATCGGGCGTGATGAACTGCTCGACGCCGAAAGCCAGTCGTATCACTCGCCCGGTACCTGTACGTTTTATGGGACTGCGAATAGCAATCAAGTCATGGTTGAAGCCATGGGCTTACAGCTCCCTGGTAGCTCTTTTGTCAATCCAGACACCCCGCTGCGCGACGCGCTCACTGACTTTGCTGCAGAGCACATTACCCGCATCACGGCGCAAAGTCGTAACTACCGCCCAATGGCCCACGTAGTTGACGCTCGCGCGCTGGTTAATGCCCTCGTGGCCCTGCTGGCATCGGGCGGCTCTACGAATCACTGCATTCACTTAATTGCCATTGCACGAGCCGCCGGTTACCGCATGAACTGGTCAGATTTTGACGCCGTTTCTGCTGTGACACCCTTAATTGCGCGCGTCTATCCAAACGGATCAGCAGACGTCAATCATTTTCATGCGGCCGGAGGTACCGGGACGCTGTTTAAGGCATTGCTCGATGCCGGGCTGATGCACCCAGAGGCAACCACGTGCTTTGGCGACAATTTCGGCGACTTTTGCCAAGAACCGATACTCGTCGATGACCGAATTGAATGGCGTCCGGCGGCCAGTCAGAGCTTGGATACCGATATTCTCACAACGCCTAAAACACCTTTTTCAACCAATGGTGGCGTCAAGCTGCTTGAGGGGAACCTCGGTCGTTGTGTAATCAAGACCTCAGCCGTCGACGCGTCGCACCATGTTGTTGAAGCACCCGCCGTGGTTATTGATGACCAAGACGATCTAAGGCCACTGTTTGAGGCCGGAGAGCTGGATCGCGACTGCGTCGTGGTGGTTCGGTTTCAAGGTCCGGCAGCAAATGGCATGCCAGAGCTTCACAAACTGACACCCATGTTAGGTGTGATTCAAGATCGTGGGTTTAAGGTTGCACTGGTCACAGACGGTCGAATGAGTGGTGCGTCGGGCAAGGTGCCAGCCGCCATTCACTTGGTTCCAGAGGCGTCGCAAGGCGGGCTGCTGGCACAACTTAAAACCGGCGACGTCATTCGCCTCGACGCAACGACTGGGGTATTGTCAGCGCTCGTCGACGCGACGGATCTGGAGCGTCGTGTCGTGTCTGTAGCGCCGGCGCCTCGCGGCACAGTGGGGCGAATCTTGTTCAATAATAGTCGACAGGCGGTGAGTAGCGCGGAAGAAGGCGCTTCTTCATTGTTTAACTGAGAACCTCAATGACCAATAACAGCGACAGTCCAGCGACAGCGTACTATCTGGTCGGCGATATCGGCGGTACAAATGCGCGCTTCGCCTTTATTTCGCCGGGCGAACGGCGTCCTTCGCCACTCGCCAGATACCTTGTGGCGGACTTTGCGACCTTCGACGATGTCCTGTCTCGACTCCTCAAAGATTGGCAAGCACTGGGCCTACCCGAGGGCGGGCCAGCGAAAACCTGTCTTGCTGTTGCGGCGCCCCCACACTTGAACACAATTAGCTTTACCAACAGTCCATGGCGCTTTGATCGCGCACTGCTTAAAACCTATCTCGCTCAATCCTCCATTGACATCATTAATGACTTCGCCGCGGTTGGATACGCACTGACGGCGCTTGAAGCTGGCGATGTGGAGCAAGTTGGGGCGGGTACATCACAAGCGCATCAACCCATGGTCGCCCTAGGTCCCGGGACCGGAACCGGCGTTGCCACCGTCGTATTCGATACGATGAGACAGCCTGTTGTTGTGCAAGGCGAAGGCGGCCACGTCGACTTTGCGCCCATTACCGATATGGAATTTGATGTTTTGAGGCGACTTAGGGCCCGGTTTGGTCGAGTGTCTATCGAGCGGCTTCTGTGCGGCGCAGGCATCGTCAACATCTATCAAGCATTGACAGAGATCCGCGGACAACCGGTGGAGTTCAGCTCTCCGACAGATATTGGCGTTGCAGCACAGCGCGACAATCCACTTGCGGCCGAAGCCATGGCCATGTTTTTTGCTGTGCTGGGCTCTTCAGCTGGCAATCTTGCGCTGATTACAGGTGCGATGGGCGGTGTTTTCATCGCTGGTGGCATCGCTCCGCAGTACATCGACCTCTTGCGACGCAGCGACTTTCGCGCGCGTTTCTTAGCCAAAGGCCGCTTTGCGGACTACAACACAAACATTGGCACCTTCGTCATTACCCATGAGGATCCTGGGTTGCTTGGCGCAGCGTTGTACCTTGGAGATCAACACTAAATGAGCACACCGTCTTACGATTTTTTAGACACAGCACCCGTTGTCCCTGTCATTGCGATCGAGTCCTTAGAGCACGCGGTCCCTCTTGCGCAGGCCTTAGTGTCAGGGGGCATCTGTAATCTTGAAATTACTCTGCGGACCGCCTGTGCGATCGAGGCCATCCAGGTGATCAGTAACGAGGTCCCCGGTGCCCACGTCGGCGCGGGCACCGTCTGTAATGCCGAGCAATTCGACGCGGTCGTTGAAGCCGGCGCAAAATTTGTGGTTTCTCCGGGTCAGTCGGACCTGTTGTTTGAGCGATCTCTTCTCACCAACATCCCGTTATTACCTGGCGCAGTAACTGCCACTGAGATTATGGCGGCGCGAGAAGCCGGCTTTACAACATTAAAATTTTTCCCGGCCAGTACATCGGGTGGCGCACCGGCAATTAAGGCATTTTCAGGCCCTTTTTCGGATCTATGCTTTGTGCCGACCGGTGGCATTAATTTAACGAACGCGCACAGTTATTTGGCACTTTCAAACGTGCGCGCCGTAGGCGGCTCGTGGCTAACCCCTGCGGACGCCATTCATAACGAACGATGGGACGAGATTGCGCAACTTGCGCGCAACGCGTCCCAACTGCACGCATAGCTGGGAGACCCTATAAATGGCGGCTGTAGATCTTATTATATTTGGTGCCTCGGGGGACCTTTCGGCAAGAAAGCTGTTCCCTGCACTTTTCCAACTCGAGCGCCTCAATTTATTGGAAGCGGACTTACGCATCGCCGCAGTCGCGCGGACCCAACAAACACTCGACGACTTCCTCCCTGTGCTTAAGGAGAAAATGTCTTCGTACATGGGAGACGACGCGCCGAGTGACGAGGAGTGGGGAAGCTTTATTACCCGCTTTAGTTATGTGTCGGTTAATTTTTCAGAGCCAGAGCAGTACGGTGGATTAAGAGCATGGCTCGATGATGATCGAACCAGTCTCTTTTACTTTGCAACGCCACCGTCGTTATTTGCACCCATCTGCGAGCACCTCAGCGACACCCACTGCCTGTCGGGCGATTGTCGGATTGTCGTCGAAAAACCCATTGGCGAGAATCTCGCCTCATCGATCAAAGTGAACGAAACGCTTGCCAAATACTTTGACGAAAAATCCATTTACCGAATCGATCACTACCTTGGCAAGGAAACAGTTCAAAACTTGCTGGTGCTGCGCTTTGCAAACAGCTTTATCAACAGTCAGTGGGATAATACCTGCATCGATCATGTCCAAATTACGGTGGGTGAGATGGTCGGTATTGAAGGTCGATGGTCCTACTACGACAAGGTGGGTCAGCTCCGCGACATGGTCCAAAACCATCTTATGCAATTGATGTGTTTGGTCGCGATGGAGCCGCCAAATTCGCTCAGTGCAGAGAGTATCCGTGATGAAAAAGTGAAGATTGTAAGGGCTCTGCGACGCATTGACTCACAATCAGTGAACGAGAAAGTCGTTCGTGGTCAGTACATTAACGGCTGGGTTCGCGGCACTGCTGTGCCTGGATACCTTGACGAAGACGGCTGCGAAATGGACAGCAGTAATACCGAGACCTTTGTCGCTATCAAGGCCCATATTGATAACTGGCGTTGGTCGGGCGTCCCCTTTTACTTACGGACCGGCAAGCGACTCCCTGAAAAAGTGACTGAAATCGTGATTCAGTACAAAAATCTGCCGCACAACATTTTTGGCGAGGGAACGACGATTCCCAACAAGCTCGTGATTCGCTTGCAGCCTAATGAGGGCATTGAGCTCAGCATGGTGTCTAAAAAGCAGAGCCTGAAGCAGCGTATGTCACTGCAGTCACACCTGCTCGACCTCGACTTCCGGGAGGGCAGCGACTTAGATCGAATACCCGATGCGTACGAACGACTGTTCCTGGACGCCATTCAGGGTGATCAATCACTGTTTGTCGGCCGGGATGAAATTGAGGAAAGTTGGCGCTGGTGCGATGGCCTGATTGCAGCGTGTGACGACCAAGCGGTGCCTGCACTCCCCTATCAGGCGGGTTCATGGGGGCCTGCAAAGGCGGAAGTCCTGATCGAAAAAGATTTCCGGAGCTGGCATGCCTGATCGTCTTGTCTTTGAAACCCGTGAGGCGCTTGACCAAGACCTAGCAAATGCCATTGTGGCTCAACTCGAGTCAGGCATTGAGACACGTGGCACAGCGACACTCGTTGTTTCGGGAGGAAGCACTCCTAAAGGGCTGTTCAAGACCTTGTCCTCAGCGCCCATAGATTGGGCCAAGGTCACGGTGCTCTTGGCCGATGAACGGTGGGTTGCGGAGGATCACGAAGACAGCAATACCAACCTCGTCAAGTCACTACTGCTCAGAAATAACGCACAGGCCGCGAACTGGATTGATTTTGGCGCAGGCAGTGTTGACCCTGAAACCGAACTCGCACGGATTAACCAGCAGTTAGGTAATACCGGACCATTTGATGTTGTGATCCTCGGCATGGGGGGCGATTCACATACCGCATCGCTGTTCCCCTGTTCCGCGGAACTCAGTGAAGGCCTAACCACACCGCATTCGGCCCTAATGACACAACCCACCACCGCACCTCACCGACGACTGTCACTCTCAAAGACACGTCTTTTGAATACCCACATGGGCGTGATCCATATTGTCGGTGACAGCAAACTTGATGTGTATGAAACGGCCACTGTAGCGCCTGATGACGATGCACATCCGGTCAGTCACTTTGCCCACGCAAGCCACTTCAGTCTTTGGTTTGCGCCATAGACGCACCAAAAAAAAGGGGGCACAAAGGCCCCCAAACACTCACACTTAAAAACACTTAAGCCGCGTGGCTTACGCCTACAGATGCGACTGCCATAAGGCATCCTGTATCCAGCATTCGGTTTGAAAATCCCCACTCGTTGTCATACCAAGACAAGACTTTGACGAGTCGTCCATTGACGCGCGTATGATTTGCATCAAAGTTGCTTGAATACGCATTGTGGTTAAAGTCGGCAGACACCAACGGCTGTGTATTGCAGGCCAGGACTCCAAATGGATCAGCTGCGGCGGCGCTAGCAAGAATCTCATTGACCTCTTGAGCTGACGTGTCACGAGACGCGGTGAACGTGAGATCTACTAGCGAAACATTAATCGTTGGAACACGGATAGCAAGGCCGTCTAAGCGTCCCTTTAACTCTGGCATGACCAGCCCAATCGCGGCGGCAGCACCCGTTTTAGTCGGGATCATGCTCTGCGTTGCAGAACGCGCTCGGTATAAGTCCGTGTGATAAACATCACTCAGATTTTGGTCATTCGTAAACGCGTGAATGGTCGTCATCAACCCCTGCTCCACACCTAATGCTGCGTGAAGTGGCGCAACCATGGGCGCTAAGCAATTTGTCGTGCAGGACGCATTGGATACGACAATGGCATCGTCGGTCAGTACGTCGTGATTGACCCCAAAAACGACGGTCTCATCGGCGTCACCCGAGGGTGCAGAAATAAGTACTTTGCGTGCGCCTGCGCGAACATGGGCAGAGGCCTTGTCCCGCGACGTAAAAATACCCGTACACTCGAACACAACATCAATATTCAAGTCGCCCCAAGGCAGATCTTCCGGATTACGCTCAGCAAAAACGGCAATTCGGTCGCCATCCACGACAAGGGCGCCGTCTTCGACCGTTACTGCTGCACCAAAGCGACCGTGGGTGGTGTCAAACTGCAAAAGATGTGCATTGATCTCCGGCGTACCCAGGTCATTAATCGCAACAATACGCATGCGAGACGCAACGTCTGGTCGCTCGTAAAGCGCCCGCAAGATATTTCGACCGATCCTGCCAAACCCGTTAATCGCTACGTTGATCATGCAACTTCTCCTCTCTGCCCACAATTATGTAGTAAATTTACGATAATTCAATGAAAAACTCGCCTAATTCGGCTTTTATTTAGTTTTATTACATTTTAAGTCGGTAAAAAAATCGAATTACGGTGCTTCAAGGACAAATCTGGGGCATTATTCGTAATATTCTTACAAAAGCCGGGAATTGCGATGACTTCGGAACCTAATCTATTGGCCGTCATTCAGCGCCAACTGAGTGACCTCAACAAATCAGAGTCGAAAGTTGCGCACGCTATTTTAAATGCGCCAGAAGAAGCCACGCGCTTAAGCATCGCCTCGTTAGCCTCTGCCGCGGGCGTGAGCGAACCGAGCGTCAACCGTTTTTGTAAGCGCTTTGGGGCGACCGGTTTTCCCGACTTCAAATTGCAGCTCGCCACGTCACTCGCATCTGGCGTTCGCTATGTCAGTCGTGCCGTAGAGTTCTCAGACGACATTAATACCTTTCCGGTCAAGCTCTTTAACAACGCCATTACCGCGCTTATGACCGCAAAAGAGGATCTACCGCTCAAGGCGATTGCGCGGGCAGTGGACCAAATTGCACAGGCACGACGCGTGTATTTTTTTGGCCTAGGAACATCTGCCGCCGTTGCCAGAGATGCCGAGCACAAGTTTTTTCGGTTCAACGTACCCGTTTTCACTCATGAAGACCCCCTGATGCAACGGATGCTGGCGGCGTCGGCGGGCGTGGGAGATCTCTTTTTCTTCATTTCGCACACCGGACGAACAAAAGTCCTCATCGAAACGGCCGATATTGTCCGCCAAACCGAGGCCAGCATCGTGTCGCTCACGGCTGAAGGCTCTCCGCTGGCGCAAAAAAGCCACTGCTGCATTAACGTCACAGTGGAGGAGGACACCGAACAATACCTCCCCATGACCTCTCGGCTGGTCCAGCTCGTTATCCTCGACGTTCTCGCCGCTGGCGTGACACTGCGTCGGGGCGAGGGGTTTACACCGCATCTCGCCCGCATCAAAGACAGCCTCAAAGACACCCGCTTCCCAACGAGTTAACTAATGACTGTAAATACACAACTGGACACCACCGAGCTTCGTCAAAATGTTCGACTCCTAGGGGACACGCTCGGCGAGGTTATTCGAACAACCGTCGGCGAGGGCCTATTTCAGAGCATTGAGTCGATTCGTCAGACCTCTAAATCAGCCACAGAGGCCGAGCAGACAGCCGCACTTTTTGATCAACTCAAGCAATTGGACGCCAATCAATTGCTGCTCATCTCTCGGGGGTTTGCGCAGTTTTTAAACCTTGCAAATATTGCCGATCAGCACTTCACAACATCAAAGTCAGTGAGCGATCGCTTCGGCGCATACGACCGAATAGCAAGCACTATCGAAGAGCTTAGCCGGAGTGTGAGTCGAGAAGCGCTCGCGAGCGCCATTGCCAATCTTCACATTGATCTTGTCTTGACCGCACACCCCACTGAAATTACCCGGCGGACGCTGATCCATAAGCACGGAGAGATCCACGACTGTCTCTCTCTGATCGAATCGGGTGGAGCAGATGACGCGCAGATTCAGGCACGACTTGCTGATTTAATCGCCCAGATTTGGCATACCGAAGAGTTTCTGGAGCAGCGCCCCACCCCTATTGACGAGGCTCGATGGAGCTTTGCCGTCATCGAAAACTCGTTGTGGGATGCAATACCCGAATTTTTGCGAGGACTGGATGCCATTGCCGCAACGTTCAACCTCGACCTACCCCCTCGAACCAAACCAGTGGTCAAGCTGTCGAGTTGGATTGGGGGTGACCGCGACGGCAATCCAAACGTGACAGCCAAGATCACCCGTCGCGTCATGATCATCAGTCGCTGGCAGGCGGCTGACCTCATCAACCGCGACCTCGAAGATATTTACGAGGAGCTGTCAGTAACTCGCGCCTCGACCGAGCTACACGAAGCAACACAGGGCGCACGCGAGCCCTATCGCGCGCTGTTAAAGCCAGTGCGCGACGCTGTTCGACAGCAGCGCGATCTGCTGGGAGCCCACATCCAAGATGCGACGAACGCCCCTCCCCAAATCTTGAAGACCGCGTCTCTGACTCAACCCCTTCAGCAATGTCGAGACTCACTGATGGCCGTAGGCCTCAATGCCATTGCAAACGGCAAGTTACTGGATCTACTCAGGCGACTCGACTCCTTTGGAACCCACCTGGTCACGCTCGATGTGCGTCAGGAAAGCACTCGACACAGCGATGTCATTGGTGAAATTACAAGCGCATTAGGCCTTGGTGATTACCGTGCGTGGTCCGAAGAAGACAAACAAACGTTTCTCAATAAAGAAATTGACAACCCGCGCCCCCTATTGCCGCTCGCATTTGAGGCCTCAGCGCCTTGCCAGGAGGTGATCGATACCTTCCGCACTATTGCAGAGACGCCCCGTGAGGCATTGGGCTGTTACGTCATATCCATGGCCGCAGAGCCCTCCGATGTGCTGGCAGTCCAGTTGCTGCTTAAAGCCACAGGCGGTCCGGTAGACCTGCCCGTATCGCCACTCTTTGAAACCCTTGACGACCTTGACGGAGCGCCAGCAACGCTCGATGCATTACTTAAAAACGAGGCGTTTAAAGCACGTGCGGCAAACGCCATGGTCGTCATGATCGGGTACTCTGACAGCGCAAAAGACGCAGGCATGCTAACGGCCGGATGGGCACAGTACCGCGCGCAAGAGGCGCTACTGAATGTCTGCGACGCACACGGCGTCGAGTTACAACTGTTTCACGGCCGCGGTGGCACGATCGGACGAGGTGGTGCACCGGCTCATCAAGCGCTTTTGTCACAGCCGCCCGGCTCCTTAGCACACGGCCTTCGTGTGACCGAGCAAGGCGAGATGATTCGCGTTAAGTTAGGCCTCAAACCGCTGGCCGTGAACACGCTCGGACAATATACCAGCGCCATTCTGCGAGGTAATCTCACACCGCCGCCAGTGCCCAAGCCTGAATGGCGCGAACTGATGGACGCTCTGGCGCAACAAGCGTGCACTGACTACCGCAGCTGGGTTCGAGAAAACCCACACTTCGTTGAATACTTTAGACAAGCCACCCCCGAACCCGAACTGGCAAGCCTGCCCTTGGGATCAAGGCCTGCGCGGCGGCGCACGGGTGGCGGAATAGAAACGCTGCGCGCCATTCCGTGGATTTTCGCCTGGTCTCAAAACCGTCTTGTACTGCCGGCATGGCTGGGCGCGGGCTCTGCACTTGAACGTGCGGTAACCGAGGGTAAAAAGGCGCAACTTCAGCAAATGCGCGACCAGTGGCCTTTCTTTGCCTCGAGGCTATCCATGCTCGACATGGTCTATGCCAAATCAAACCTCGTGATCAATACGTTGTACGACGACACGCTGGTTGAGCCGAGTTTACGGTCGCTAGGCAGTGATTTACGACGACAGCTAAGTCAGGACATTCAGTCGGTTCTGGGTATTCTGGAGGTCGACACACTGATGGCAGATAATCCCTGGGGACTTGAATCGATTGGCCTCAGAAACGTCTACACGGCGCCGCTGAATCTAGTGCAAATTGAACTTTTGCGCCGGGTGAGAGAGGCTGAGGACGAGTCGGTACAACGCGCTTTGATGGTATCCATTGCCGGTGTTGCTGCGGGCATGCGCAACACCGGCTAAGCGTTACCGCTAGCGCATGGCCAGCTGACGAATATCGCCAAGCAGCGCTACAAGTTGCGTTAAAAAGCGACCCGCATCGCCCCCGTTGACCACCCGGTGATCGTAGGACATTGACACCGGCAACATGATGCGCGGCTCAAACGTAGCGCCGTCCCAGACTGGCTGTGTCGACGCATTGCTGACGCCTAGAATCGCCACCTCTGGCGCATTGACGATCGGTGTAAAACCGCGCCCTCCAATACTGCCAAGACTGCTAATGGTAAAAACCGCACCCTGCATTTCATCAGGCTTGAGTTTTTTATCCTTGGCCTTGCCGGCCAGCTCTCGGATTTCATCACTCAGCACCCAGATGGATTTTTTATCAGCGTCGCGAAGAACGGGCACGACCAAGCCATTGGGGGTGTCCACCGCCAAACCGATATGACAGTAGTCTTTGTAAATCAGCGCCTCACCCTGCTCACTCAGCGAGGTCTTCAGTTTAGGGTTCTCATTGAGCGCAATTGCGACGGCCTTTACGATAAAGGGCACCGGTGACAACTTACTTCCACGCCCCTCAGCCTCGGCTTTAAGCGACTTTCGGAAATCTTCAAGATCGGTGATATCTGCATCATCAAACTGCGTAACATGCGGCACGTTTAACCACGACTTCGACATGTTTGCGGCGGTCACCTTATCGATACGTGAACGCTCGTGGCGACGCACTGGCCCGAACTTTGAAAAATCGACATCAGCCACTAACGGAATACCGCCGCCGGCCGTGCCGACTGCAGCGGTTGGCTGTGCCAAACGTGTCGCCACGTATTTCTGCAAATCTTCTTTAACGATACGACCCTTGGGACCTGAACCTTGGACGTCCATGAGGTCAACACCAAACTCACGCGCCAATTTCCTCACCGCAGGTCCAACGTAAAGATCGTGTCCACCTGCAACGGGGGGCTCACGCTCCTCTGTTTTTGACGGACTCGCCGCAGGCGCCGGTTCAACGGGTGCCGTAGGTGGAGCAGACTGCTCTACAGCAACAGTAGGTTGCGCAGCAGGACGCATTCTGAGTAATGCAGTTCCCTGCGAAACAGAAGCACCATTTGCAATAAGAAGCTCCAAGACCTCACCCGCAAAAGGCGCTGGTACCTCCATTGAGGCCTTGTCGGACTCAAGCACCACAATAGAATCGCCCTCTTGCAGCACATCGCCTTGAGCAATACAGACCTCAACAACGTCAACCGGCCCGTCTGTGCCAATGTCAGGCACTTCGACAATCTGATCAGAGACTTGTGCCGACGCGACAACAGGCTCAGGCTCCGTCAATGCGTCAGCCTCGGTCGCCTCGGGTGATGGCTCGGGTGCCTTTTGCTCAACAGGTGCGTCGTCAGTCGGCGCCTTATCAACGATTTCAAGTATGAGTACTGCATCGCCTTCAGAGATCTGATCGCCCACGGCGACTTTAAGCTCAGCGACCACGCCGGCGTGGGAGGCTGGAATCTCCATTGAGGCCTTATCGGACTCGAGAACAATCAAGCTCTGTTCGAGCTCAATAACGTCACCGACCGCCACCAGCAATTCCACAACTTCTGCGCCTTCGGCACCGCCAATATCGGGAACAACAATTGTATGATTCACCATAACGTCTCGCCTTGGTTAAACCGTTGTTGGATCGGGTTTCGTGGGATCAATACCGAGATCGACCATCACCTTCGCCACCTCACCGCGTTTGATAGCCCCCTCGTCAGCCAGGGCAGTCATTGCCGCCAAAACCACATAGCGCCGATCGACCTCAAAAAACTCTCTAAGCTGTGCACGAGTGTCACTACGCCCGAAACCATCGGTACCCAACACTGTAAATGAGCGAGGCATAAACTCACGGAGCTGATTTGTGTGGGCTCGCATATAGTCAGTCGCGGCAATAATCGGGCCTTCAGTCGCAGCCAAACACTGCGTCACGTAAGGAATCTGAGGCTCCTCACCCGGGTTCATCATGTTGTGGCGGACAATTTTACTCCCTTGGCGCGCCAACTCATTCACACTGGTCATGCTCCAAATGTCAGCAACAACACCATAGTCACGCTCAAGGATCACAGCGGCCGCTTCGACTTCGCGCATAATCGTGCCCGCACTCATTAACTGCACGCGATGTTTCCCAGCGACGGAGGACGTCTTCAGGGGATAAAGCCCCTTCACAATCCCCTCTTCGACGCCCTCAGGCATGTCAGGATGAACATAGTTCTCGTTCATGGTCGTGATGTAATAGAAAACGTTTTCACCGTTTTCAAACATGCGGCTCATACCCGCCCGAATAATCGTTGCTAACTCAAAGCTGTACGTCGGGTCGTACGACACACAGTTTGGAATAGTAGTTGCCATCAAGTGACTGTGTCCGTCTTGATGTTGAAGGCCCTCACCATTAAGGGTGGTTCGACCCGCCGTCGCACCTATCAAAAACCCCCGCGCCTGACTGTCCCCGGCAGCCCATGCCAGATCGTGAATGCGCTGAAAGCCAAACATTGAATAGAAAATATAAAAGGGAACCATGGGGTAGTCCGACACGGAGTAAGACGTCGCACACGCGAGCCACGCGGACATGGCGCCGGCCTCGTTAATGCCTTCTTCTAAGATCTGTCCGGTTTCCTCTTCCTTGTAATAAAGGATCTGACCCGCATCATGCGGTGTGTACTGCTGACCGACAGAGGAGTAAATACCAAGCTGTCTGAACATGCCCTCCATACCAAAGGTTCGCGCCTCATCGGGCACAATGGGCACAATACGCTCGCCGATTTGCTTGTCTTTCACGAGCGATGACAACACCCTCACAAACGCCATCGTTGTTGAAATCTCGCGCTTACCACTGCCCTTTAATTGGCTGGCATAAGCGGACTGCGCTGGAACGGGCAGATTGTATGAGGTCGCCCGCCGCGCTGGAATACTGCCACCGAGCTCTGCTCGACGCTCCCGAAGGTAGCGCATTTCTGGGCTGTCCTCTGGAGGCCTGTAAAACGGCACGTCCTTTAAGTCCTTGTCGCTGATGGGCACACCAAAACGGTCTCTAAACGCCTTAAGACTCTTTAGGTCGAGCTTCTTAAGCGAGTGTGTTTCGTTACTGGCCTCACCTGCTTCACTGGTCCCATAACCTTTAACCGTCATGGCAAGTATCACCGTTGGACGTTCTGTTTCCTCGCACGCTGCCGCGTAAGCGGCGTAAACCTTATAAGGGTCATGGCCACCTCGGTTGAGGTACATGATGTCGTCGTCTGACAGATCTTTCACCAAGTCGAGCGTTTCCGGGTGTTTTCCAAAGAAGTGCTCGCGCGTGTAGGCGCCGCCGTTAAACTTACAGTTTTGCAGCTCTCCATCGCACACCTCGTTCATTCGCTTGAGTAGCAATCCCGACTTGTCGCGCTCCAACAGTGGGTCCCATCGCCGGCCCCAAACCACTTTAATGACGTTCCAGCCGGCACCGCGGAAAACACCCTCGAGCTCCTGAATAATCTTTCCGTTGCCACGCACCGGTCCGTCAAGGCGTTGCAGGTTACAGTTCACAACAAAGTGCAGGTTTCCTAAGCGTTCTCGACCGGCCAACCCAATGGCCCCCAAGGACTCAGGCTCATCACATTCGCCATCGCCCATGAAACACCAGATCTTGCGATCGCGGTGATCCACCAGGCCGCGCTTCTGCTGATACTTCATGACGTGGGCTTGATAGATCGCCTGAATAGGTCCAAGACCCATGGACACGGTTGGAAACTGCCAGTAGTCGGGCATCAACCAAGGATGCGGGTATGAGGACAGCCCTTTACCCGAGACTTCTCGCCGAAAATTTTCAAGATGCGTCTCGTTAAAAACCCCCTCTAGATAGGAGCGTGCGTACATACCCGGAGCACTGTGTCCTTGATAAAAAATAAGGTCGCCCGGATGACCGTGACCTGTGCCACGGAAAAAGTAGTTCATTCCCACGTCGTACAATGTCGCGCTCGAGCTAAAACTCGAGATATGCCCACCGAGTCCATCTTCATTGTCGTTCGCGCGCATGACCATGGCCATTGCGTTCCAACGAATAAGTGACCGGATGCGCCGCTCCATAAAGAGGTCGCCCGGCATGACACGCTCGTCTTCAGGGTTAATCGTATTCTTAAAGGGGGTGGTGATCGCCGCCGGGAGTTTTAATCCGCGCTCACGCGCATGATCAGTGAGTTGCTGGATCAACTCACCCGATGCCTTGTCACCGCTGTACCGCGTCACCGCATCCAATGAGTCGAGCCACTCGCGCGCCTCCACTGGGTCCAAGCCTGAATTCATCCCCCACCCCTCTTGTTAGTTCCAAAAAAGAACTATATAAAAAGATTATTCTCAACTAAGAGTAGGTTTATTTTAAAATTTTTTCTATATAGTTCTATATTAGAACTTAATATAATAATTACATTGCGCTTTAAGGGGCCTTTTGCCGTTAGCGCGCCTGCACAGGCATGTCATTATGGAATTTATCGATATCATCGATCACCACCCCACCATCTACCGTTGCAAAGGGACGCTCTGAATACCGCTTACCCCTGAGCTGGATGACGATACGCGACGAGGCCTCGCTGAAAACGGTCTCTTCATAGAAACGCTGTACGTCTTGCAGCGTTGCCGCGTTCACCGCAGCAATCAACTTGGCGCGAGTGTCAAAATCATAGTGCTCAATAGCCCAGTCCGACACGAAAGGACCCGCTTCGGCCGAAAGATTTTTAGGGGGCTCTGTCAGCGCAGTCAGTACGCCGGCCTTAAACTTTTCAAACGACGCCTCCGGCAACGCGGCCAACTCATCACTATATTCCTCGGTATATGCGGTAAAGCGATCGAGCATCTCTTGCGGACCTTTAACAGGTGTTTGTATATACAAAATCACCATCGGATGCTTGTAGAGATCGAGCGCCCCGCCGCCGGCGGCATAGCCGAGCTGCTCCTCGGTTCGGAGCGTTTCAAACGCACGCACGCGAAGATGGCGCGCCAATATTTGACTTAGTGCTTGGTTTTTGACACTCGCCTCAGGCGCGGCAAACGCATACAGCATGCCGAGATCTTCCACCGGCACCTCACGATTCAAAAGAAGCGTCGTAGCAGGTTTGGGGGCGTAGACGTTTGACCGCGCATAGCGCGCAGAAGCGCTGGCGCTGACGGCGGTACTCAATAACTCATAAACGCCGCGAACATCAGTCTCACTGTAATTACCGAAGAAGGCCCCACGCACGTGACTTGTGCCCAATACCTGATCAACGAACGCATTAAAACCCTCCAGACTGGCCGTTGACGCCGCTCGCGCGAGGGAGGCGTCGGTGTATCGTCCCTGCCGCGTCAACAAACTCAACAGCGGTGTGAAGCGTGTGTAGGGGAAGGCGCGTTTCGAGTTCTCAATACCCCGCAAAAGGCGCTCGACTGCCTGCCCGAACTCCAACTCCGAAGGCTCAACGCGCAAGCCCGCAAGTGCTCGCTCGAGGAGCTCCGGCTGCTTGTCAGTAAACCCTGCGAGAGTTAGCGAAATCCCGTTGGACGCGCCCATGGACAAACTCATGCCGGCGATCGACGCCTCGGTAGCCAAAGGTGTTTGTTTTAAGTCATAGAGCGACTCCCAAAGAGACAGGTAAACGGCGCTCTGCGCACTGTTTAGTGCCGCATCTGTACTGAGCTGGATACGCGAGAAGCCTTTCGGCAAGCCGCCAAAATGGGTGCTGCCTTTGAGCCAGAACGTTACGTTCTCGTCAACCGAAATAGGCGTGACTGCGGTAGGTGACGTCTTGATACTAAAGTTTTCAGGCAGAAGGCCATTCTTGCTGGGCAACTCAAGACCGAGGCGATCGACGCGGGCGAGTGCCTTGCTGAGATCAGGTGCGGCAAGATCTTCAACAGAATGCGGACCGACGTAAAACTCCAGCTCTTGGTCTGTCGGCTCTTCTTGCGAGATGTACCAAGTATTCAGGCGCTCCGGTACGAGTTGAGAAAGAAGCGTATCCACCGCGGCCTGATCAAATCCGTCAAACCGAAAAGGCGCGTCAATGACGTGCTCGATTGGGTAGTCCTGCATCGCTGCTGCGAGACTGGCAGCGTAAGAGAAGTCGTCGGTTTTTTCGAGAAAGGTAAAGCGATTCTCAAGCGACTGCTTATACTCATCGGCGTAACGATCGTCCACGCCCTCCTGCCGGAGTAGCTCAATGTAGCCTGCGACAATATCGAAGATCTCATCGCGTCGCGTCATGCCCTGCGGCGTCAATTGAACACTGATTTCAAACGTGCCGTAATTGCCGTAGAGCGACTCGTAGCTGGACGTCATCAACTCACTGATTAAACCCATCGACTTGAGCGTGTCCGCCGGCGTGCCAGGCATCTCCGAGCCAATAACATAGCCTAAGTAGTCGCCGGGCTTACTTCGCCATTGCGCTTGATTATTATCAATAATATAGCTCAGCCGCATTTCTCGCAGATCCCGCTGAGGCTTGAACCGAATGAGTTTTCCAGACACGGCGGCCAAGTCCAACTCAGTCGTGACGGTAGGCCGATCAATCTCTTTATTTGGAATACGCGAAAAGTGTAACGCTGCGAGTCGCTCCATTTCAGCAACAGGCAAAGGGCTTATCAATACTAAGGACATTAGATTGGCCGAATAGTATTGCTGGAAAAACTCAATCGTCGCGGGATGTAACTCGCGCTGATCCTTGTCTGCCAAGGTGTCAAGATTACCGATCGTAAACCGATTAGCCGGATGATCCCCCAGCAGCTCACGTTGCAGTCGGTAAATCGAGCGCCCTTCCGACTCGCGACGCATTGACCACTCCGCGTTGACGGCATTTTTCTCTTTCTGAATATAGTCAGGGTCCAGTATCGGCGCGGCAAAAAACTCCGAGAGTCGGTGAAGCGCCTCCGCAAACGCACTGTTCTCGATGGTGATCATGTAGTTCGTGATCTCACTCGAGGTGTAAGCATTTGAACTGCCCCCGTTCTCGGCCGCGAAATTCATATAGCCGTCGGGCTCAGGGAACGATTCGGACCCCATAAACAACATATGCTCGAGGTAATGCGCCATGCCCTGAAAATCCATGGGGTCAGAAAACGCACCAACCCCAACACTGAGGGCTGCAGCGGACTTTTCAGTCTCCTGATCCGACACCATCAGAACCTGTAGGCCATTATCCAATGTCACGGCTGCATACGTCCGCTCGTCGTTAGGGCTTTTGTTTATGACCGCAGGCGGGGTTGGGTCCTGCACGGACCCACCACAGGCCATCAAAAAAGCGGCCAAAAACAGGGCTGATAACAAGCGAGCGAAACGCCTAATTTGCATAGTTACTCCTTTGTGCGCACGCGCGCTAAGATTCTGACCGCGGCCAAGAGACCAACAGCACATTGCACAAGGCGGCCAGGGGTATCGCGAAAAACACACCCCAGACGCCCCAAAGACCACCAAAAATAAGTATTGCGATAATAATAGCCACAGGGTGCAAGTCGACCGCCTCTGAAAACAACACCGGTACGAGTACATTTCCATCGAGCACTTGAATCAGCATGTAGAAGCCGACGACCCAGTAAAAGTGACTCATCAGACCAAACTGAAAGAAGGCGACCAGAACAACCGGTATTGTGACCAAGAACGCACCGATGTAAGGAACGATGACACTTAGGCCGACTAAAAGCGCAAGAAGAGCCGTGTAATTGATACCAAAGGCTGCGAACCCGACGTAGCTCAGTGCACCCATAATCGCAATCTCAATACCCTTGCCGCGGACGTAATTTGCGATCTGCACATTCACATCTCGACCGATCTGATCGAGCGCTGGGCGCTCGCTTGGAAGAAAACTCAGCGCCCAAGTCATGAGTTGCTCACGGTCCTTTAGGAAAAAGAAGACCATGAGCGGAATCAATACCAGGTAAATCAAAAACGTGAGCACGCCGGGAATCGAGGCTAAACCAAACCCAACGAGCGCCTGCCCCATGGACGCGACCTGCCCCTGGAGCGACGAAAGCATTTCCGTAATGGGTGCCTGCTCGATCACTAGGGGATAGCGGGCCATAATTTGTTCAATCTGAACCTGAACAGCAGCCATCATCGCCGGCGCCTCACGAATCAGACCCTCAAACTGACGCCAAGCCAAGGGGGCTACGCCGAGTGAAAACCCGAAGAAGACCCCCACAAAAATTAGGGTCGAACCTGTCAGCGCAAACTCGCGACTCAACCCCCACTTCTGAAGCTGATTGGCGACACCTTGCATTAGATACGCAAGGACCAGCGCCACAAAAACCGGCATGAGGACATCGCCCAATACGCTCAGCAACAAGAGCGCACCCAGCAAGATCATGAACAGAATCACCGATTCGTCACGAGTAAAGTGCCGGTCATACCAATTCTTAACTGCGTTAATCATCCACTGCCTCCTTCCCCTGCGACATAAAGGGTTAGCGCTATGGCCAACACCTCTTCGCGTCGCTCCCAACTCACACTATGACCTTCAAGCTTGGCAAAGGTTTCAAAATCACTGGGGGCCGCGGGGTCGGTCGCTAGGACCTCTATAGAATCACCTTGTTCACACATGGCGATCGCCCGCTTGGCCATCAATATAGGCATTGGACAGCGTTTTCCGCGTGCATCGACAGTCTCTACAAACGACATGAACAGAATCCCTCGCCCCTCAAACCACAGTATACCTGCTCAGGGAACCAACGGACGGTACTTTTGTCACACACAGACACACGTCGCGCTGCAAAGTCAGTTAACATTACTCGATGCCCAAACGCTTCCTACAATCGCTTGTCTTCGCCGCGCTCACAGTCGCGACGACCCTCGGAGGCGTCCGCGTTTTCGCGGACAATGATGATTTGAAAATCCCAAATCTGGGTGCCTCGAGTACGAGTCTGTACTCTGAGGAGTATGAGCGTCGTTTGGGCCGCTTGTGGCTTAAAGTGTTTCGTGCCCAGGCGCCCGTCTTGGACGACCCACTACTTTACGACTACGTTGAGAACCTCGTCTTTGAACTGGTATTGCACAGTGACTTAAGAGACAGGCAGCTGCAACTTGTTGTCGTGGACAACCCAACGATTAACGCGTTTGCCGTGCCGGGCGGCATCATCGGTGTTCACAACGGACTCATACATCATGCGCAGACTGAAGATGAGTTCGCGGCGGTCCTCACGCACGAAGTTGCCCACCTCAGTCAACGCCACTTCTCACGTCAACGGGAACGTTCGCAAAACCAAAACATACTCACCATTGCCGGATTGGTCGCCAGTATTGCGCTGGCGGCGACCGCAGGCTCAGACGCCGGACTTGCAGCCATGACTGCGACGCAGGCCGCCGCTCAAGACTCGCGTCTTAAATACAGTAGAGCCAACGAGTCAGAAGCAGATCGTATTGGACTTAGAACACTGGTTGCATCCGGCAGGGACCCGCACGCGGCGGCCGACATGCACGAACGCATGCTCGCCGCACATCGACTGTACAGTACAAATCGACTCCCTGAATTCCTGCGAACGCACCCATTGTCAGAAAAACGGGTTGCCGACATGCGCAATCGCGCGCGTGCCGAGCGGCGCGTCATCAGACCAAAAAGCTTCGACTTTGCGCTCATGCAAGCACGCGTTCGTCAGCAGTTAACGCAAACACCGGTTGCGGCGATAAATCTCTTTACCGATCAGACGCTTGAAGGTGGTACCGAAGCAGCCGCAGGTTGGTACGGTTTGGCACTGGCGTACATCGAGGCAGGTGAGCCCATTAAGGCAAGAAAAGCGCTCGACGAAGCCATGCGACCTGACCCTGACAATTTGGCTTTTATTCTTGCCAGTAGTGAAATAGACACTGCTCTGGGACAACACCAGAGCGCATTGCGCCGACTCAAAAATCGTTTGAGCTTGTCGCCCGGGAACCACCCCCTGACCATGGCCTATGCGGATGCGCTCTGGCAGGCCGGCCTTCCGCATGTCGCCGCCCAACTGCTCAAAGATCAAAGCAAGAGAAAGCCTGAAGATCCTGGCGTTTGGTATCGACTCGCGGAGGTTCAAGGACTCGCAGGCGATATCGTGGGCCTGCACCAGTCGCGCGCGGAGTACTTTATCTTGGTCGGCGCGCTTAATGCGGCGCAAACGCAGTTAAATTACGCGCTTAAGTTGGTCAACAACAACTTTACCCAGTCCGCCATGATCAACGAACGACTCCGCGACGTTATGGACATCAGAGACGAGCTAGAAAACTCTTAAGCCCGACCGACGACCCCCGTCCCCAACGACTGGGCAAACTGCAGCATGCGATCGAGTGGCTGCATGGCGCGCTCCCCTAAAACCGGATCAACAACAATCTCTCGCCCTTGCGGCTTGTCGAGCACTTCGGCAAGGAGCTCAAGCTCGTTCATCGCCATCCACGGACAATTCGCACAACTTCGACAGGTCGCACCCTCACCCGCGGTGGGTGCAATCAGGAACGTCTTATCAGGGGCGGTCTTTTGGAGCTGATAAAAGATGCCTTGATCCGTCGCAACAATGAACTTTTCGTTTGGAAGGTGAGCCGCCGCCTTAATGATTTGCGTGGTCGATCCAACGTGATCAGCCAGTTCAAGTACCGACGCGGGCGATTCGGGGTGCGCCAGGACTGCGGCGTCAGGGTGCACACGTTTGAGATCTAAAATACCTTTTGCTTTGAACTCTTCGTGGACAATGCAGGCGCCGTCCCAAACGAGAATATCGGCACCACTTTCTCGCCGAACATAGTCGCCCAAGTGACGATCAGGCGCCCACAAAATCTTTTTATCTTGCTCGGCAAGGTGCTCCGCCAAATCCAGCGCGATACTCGACGTGACTACCCAGTCGGCCCTGGCTTTTACAGCCGCAGACGTATTGGCATAAACCACAACCTCCCGATCAGCGTGGGCGTCACAGAAAGCGGCGAACTCGTCAATGGGACAGCCCTCATCTAACGAGCAGGTCGCCTCCAAAGTAGGCATCAATACCCGCTTATGTGGCGTCAAAATCTTTGCGGTTTCACCCATGAAGCGAACACCGGCAACGAGCAGCGTCTGCGCGGGGTGATCTCGGCCAAAGCGGGCCATCTCTAAGGAGTCTGAGACACATCCCCCCGTCGCCTCAGCCAGCGCTTGAATTTCAGGCGCCGTGTAATAGTGGGCAATAATCACCGCATTGTGTTGCTCAAGCTGGGAACGAATTTTCTCCTCGAGCTGGGCTTTGCGCTGCGGATCAATGCGCTTGGGTGCCGCCGCAAAATGTGACTGCACTCGCATCCTGATGTCTTGAAGCTTTTGATCGGCGATCGACACTCAAAAAAACCTTCCCAATGACCAGCGCGCAGTTTACCTTCATATCATCACTGTGGCATCTGGCAATCCAAATTTTGGTGAAACGCGATGAGTTTTACGACACCCGATGCGTCAGGCTTAACAATAATGCACGCCCAACTTTTAGCGTGGCGCGCAACCAAGGAAGGCTCGATTAGTGACTAAAGCAGATGACAGTCCGCTCGTTCTGATTTGCGAGGACGACAGCATGCAGCGTCTCCTAGTGAGACAGTGCCTGGAGTCAGAGGGAATGAGTGTGCTGGAAGCCAGAGACGGCTATGAAGCACTGGACCTTGTTTCCAATAACAGTCCCGACTTTATCTTTATGGATGTCGACATGCCCGGCATCAGCGGTATCGAGACCTGCCGGCGTCTGCGCGCGCGGGATGACGCAAAAGACATTCCACTGCTGATCGTCACCGGCGCAGACGATCAAGAAACCATCGACATGGGCTTTGAGGCAGGTGCGACTCAGTACATTACCAAGCCTCTGAACTGGCCATTGCTAGGCCGACTTGTGCGGTACATGCTCCGCTCTGCTGAAACCTTGAAGGAGCTTAAATCCAAGGAAGATCACCTCCGCTACCTGGCCTACTTTGATCATTTGACTGACCTTCCAAACCGCAGAAGCTTTACGGAACAACTCCGGCGCAACCTCGTCAGCTCGGAAAACATGAACGGGCAAGTCGGTTTAATCATGATCGATATCGATCACTTTAAACGCATTAATGACTCAATTGGTCACGACCGGGGGGATGTCGTCCTCAAGCGCAT